>Ga0214544_1003766_pt1 | contig 30928 bp, 9 predicted proteins | sample CNSS3metaG_FD_160074 | JGI IMG/M metagenome (GOLD analysis project Ga0214544, IMG submission 160074) | Root nodule microbial communities from cowpea collected in UCLA plant growth center, Los Angeles, California, USA - CNSS3 | ecosystem: Host-associated > Plants > Roots > Nodule | place: USA...
AACTCCAATTTTGTAAGTCATAAACATTATGAAAACACAACTGAAGATATCAAAGTCATCAATAGAATTGATAATCAGACAGGGAGAATATAGACAGACTAATTTACTATCTTAATCATAAATTTGTTTAGAGTGGAAAACAAATGATATCAGATACAAAGAGCTTAATACATTCCAAACATTAAAATGTTTTGTTCAGAATTTTGTTGAAAGTAAAGATCATCAATAAAAAAACATAATTACTTAGGAGCTGAAAAATGCCCAACAAAATAAAGACAGATAGAAATGGCATCAAAGTCTAAGCATTGGTGACTTTATAGCAGTAATGATAAATAACTAAAACATTCAGATTTGGACATGCCATATCAAACAACAATCACCTGTCATGACATATTCTGGTGCTGCATAGCCATAGGTCCCCATCACTCGAGTAGATACATGGGTTTTATCACCTTCTGGGCCATCTTTGGCAAGACCAAAGTCTGAGAGCTTGGCGTTGTACTCCTGAATTTGTCCGAAATGTTAGATGAACAAAAAGTGAAACATATGTAATCATAATGTACTTGTTGGCACTTACTGCATCTAATAGTATATTTGAAGTTTTAAAATCCCTATATATTACTGGTCGATCGGCTTCTTCATGAAGAAAAGCAAGACCCTTGGCAGCTCCTAGGGCAATTTTCATTCTAATGGACCATGGAAGAGGTAGAGATCCTACATATGACATAATTTCAAATTGAGAACATAAATAAGAAAAGACATAATCCAAATATAAAATAGATAACAGCAATATTGAGTTACAGTTCCAACCCTGATAGAGAAAACTACTAAATCCGTTATATAACAAGTGAGATACTCAAAGAAACAAAGTTATTAATGGAATCATTATAATGGTATAGATTAGATTCATGCATTATTCTAAATAGGCAGATCATTACAGTAGTACAGTAGAAGCACCACATTATGTAACCCGTTTTCCCTTGTACGTCTAGATCTCCATGCCAAACTAACAAAAGTTTATAACCTGACTTCTGTGGATCTGAAACCATGCTTTACGAGAGAAACCCAGCAAGGTTCTTCTTTTTTATGTGATCAAAATTTCAAGGTGCAGAAGTGATCTAACTATTATTCTCAAAGAAGAAACTGTGGAAACTAATTACATAGAAAAGGGTAACTTACTCCTAAACAAGTGATTCTCTAGGCTACCCCGAGGCATGAACTCGTACACTAGCAACCTTTGATCATCTTCAATGCAGTAACCCACAAGTTTAACAAGGTTCGGATGAACTAGGTCGCCAAGAAAATTTACTTCAGCCTGTCACGTGATGCAAACGCGAATGATCATTAGAAATGTAGAATTTAGCAGATAATAATAGAAGAAAATAAAAAGTTTTGAAAATATACAAACCAGCCACTCTTTATGACCCTGGAGCCCATCATGGTTGAGGGTTTTTACAGCAACAGTAAGCCCTGTACCAGGTTTCACTGGAGCAGTTCCATTTTCTTCAATCCATCCCTTGAAGACACAACCAAACCCACCTTCACCAAGAAAACTTTCAGGCCGAAAATTTCTGGTAGCTAACTTAAGATCATTGAAAGGGAATTTACGCAGCCTGGAAGCAATTTTAAGCTCCTCTTCAAGTTTGGAAGTGGATGAATTACTTTCGGCATTACTAGTGGTTGTAGAAGAGACTGCTGGAGCCGTTGGTTGGTCTCTACTAGTATCATTAGTTGATTTACTTTCAGCTAATGAGAAGCCACCAGAAAGAGAATTTTACAGAAAAGCGTATCAGGACAAGTAGTAAAAAACTAAAAATAGAATCAAGCACCATAGGTTTTATAGTACAAACGAATACTCAGAATTAAACACAGTCTCAAAATGGGAGTAACTTCCTTCCTTATATCTAATCTCAAGTTCATATGATAGTAATTACCTACCACCACAACCAAAGTCAAATCTGACACTTATGCATTTCCTAGCCAGTCTAAAATTTAATTTTTTTTCACTGGCTTCCCACTGTGAACTGGAATACACATGGAGGTATAGTAAAAGAAACATGCTATATATAAAGCTTACATATGCATTGCATATCTCTTAGGATTAAGAGTGTAAGCCACTGCGGTTCTGGATAAACATGAACTGAAAAAACTCAATTACATTTCAATTTCAACCCTGTTTTGCTGCAGCCCCCAAACTTTACATAGCATGGTAACTTTCAACCAAATAGCAAACAAGATAGGTAAACAAGCCTGCATTAGGTGCTCAAGAAAGAATTCTCAAAACCCAATTCAAACTAATGACTAAAAACAAAAATGGGGAAGCTTATGCGCCAAAAAAATAAATCATGTGACAAACACATTCACATAGATGGAACATCCAAGCACATGATAACAAGAACAACAATAATAGTTATGCAAAACCATAATGATTACCATAATGAGTACTGGTGCCACTGCCACTGACTGAGGTATCGACCTTGGATCTTGAGGAAATGCAGCTGCCCATAAACCTGAGCCTAAACCAACAACCAGACCCAGCCCCTTCTACTTCTTCATTCCCTTTCTTCTTCTTTCTCCCCTTTGATTTGCACACATCCCAAGGCTCCACCACCTTACCATTCTCAGCACCCAAACCCATCTCTACCAGTTCCTAGACAACCAAACTCAGATATCATCAATTCCAAATACCACCTCCTCCTACCCTCCCACTAACCCAGATGGCAAATTCCCCAGGAAAACCTAAAGATCACAACTTTACAACCCAACAACCCTTGAAACCGAGTAACTGAGAAGACCCATATATAAAGACAGAAAGGGGGAAAAGTAACAGATCACATTAAGTAAGTGAAAATAGCTCAAACAAAAGAAGGAAAAAAGAAAACTTGAAGGGTAGATGGATTGGGAATTGGGAAATGAAAAGTGAAGCGAGGAGAGTGGGGGCAGAAAGAACAGAGTGAACAGCACCTGGGCTGAACTCAGTAATCTCCGCTCAAAGATACATAACTGAAATGGGTCCTCCTCTGCAACAATTGCACAATAAACACCTTGCTCAACAAAAATTTAATGATTTTTCTTTTAAATTAAACATATGAATAATGTTTAATACAGTTTCCTAAATTTAAATATTTTTATAATACTGCGTTAGCAGTTATCAATTTACTATACTAACTCCGTAAGGTTCTCTCTCCTTAGTTTGCTGGTATCTGATGAAACTGTGATTTTGGTATATTTGAATTAAATTAAACTTTTTTATTGTAAGAATAAAAATTGATAAATATTAATATATTATTGTGCAAGAATAAAAAGGAGATTTTTGTAATAGAAGACTAGAAAAAGAGTGTGTAACTGTGGAAGAAGAGGGGAAGGAGTTTGAGCTGCAACAGAGTGGGACCCACTGTGAGGATGACGAGGCTGTCCTCAGTAGCAAAAGCCAACCCAACCTCGAGTGTCAGCTTTACTGTTTCAGAACTAACATTTATCATGTGTGTTTTTATTATTTCATAATGGTGCTCTTTAAGAAAATTATTATTATCATTAAGTATTTACCTTTTTAAATGAGACTTCGACCTCTATAAATGAATCAAATGTTTAGGAAACATTTCAATTTAATGATTTTATTTGTATGTAATGGTGAATTCAATGTTGAATTCAATGTTATTTATATTTATGTATAAGTTTAATATTAAATAGTAATTTTGTGTTTATTATAAAACTTTATTTTACTTAATAATTAAGCAATAGATTATTATATATATAAATATTTATACACTTTATTTTTTTATTTCTTAAATATTATTTTTGCTTGTTAAATATCTATTATATATATATATATATATGAGAAGTTATTAAATTTTATCGTTTTAAATTATACTAAATATAACATAATTCACATAAAATAGTAAATTTGTAAATTATTTTGTTAGATTATTTTTAATTTATTTTATATAAATCCAAAATATATCTTTTTTTCAATTATTATTTAATTTTAACAAAAAATTGAAGTAAATAACCACAATAATAAAAAAAATATAATTTAACTATTGATTTACCCAATATATATAATTATTTTTTTCTTTAATAAATAAAATGTGCATATATAATGAAATTGTTGAAACTAATTTTATTTATAAATATTAAATATAATTATTATTATTTATCTATATCTAATATCATATTATATTATATAATATATATATATATATATATATATATATATATATAAAAGCTTCATTATTCATTATGTTTTTATTATGTTTTTAGTCTCCATATAAATTTAAGAATTTTAATTTTGTCTTTAATAAACTTGTATGATCTATTTAGTCATTCAATTTTTAAAATTTTTTAATTAAGATTGAAGTTAACTGTTAACTTTGAGATGTGTAACTGCATGATATTTATTACTAAAAATGAAAATATATTTTTCAAATATTTAATATATTTAACGAAAATTATTTTTAAATTTAATTCAAATTATAAAATTAAAAATTACAAAATTACAAAAATATAAAAATTAAAAAAATATAAATTTGTAAAATTTAATAAATTACAAAATTATAAAATTGTAAAAACATATAATTTCATAATAACCAAATAATAAAATATATAATTATATAATTATAAAACTATTTACAAAATTATGAAAGTATGAAAACGCAAAATTATAAAATTATAAATTTTTTAATTTTAAAATTTTATAAATTGATATCCCATAATTTCAATATTATACATTTCATATTTTTGTAATTTATGTTTTTTATTATAAAAATTACAATTACAATTATAATTATAATTATTTTTAAATAATATTTTTAAAAAACCAACTATTTTTAAAACAGACGATTAAAATTTAAATATTTTAATTCAAAGTTGTCTAATTTTAACATTATTATTTTATTATTTGAATAAAAGTCTAAAATATATTATAACTTTATATTTCATAATTTTATAATTATATAATTTTAAATTAAAATAATAAAATAATAAAATATAAAATTATAATTATGAAATTATAAAAATACAAAATTTTAAAATAAAAATAATAAAAAAATAACAAGTGCAAACAAACGAAAGAAATGACATTATAAAATAATAATCATGTCATCCATTTAACGATTATTTCACTCAATAATGACTCAATTAAAAAAATTATATTTATTAAATATTTAATAAACTATAAAAATTTATCAATAACTCAATTAAAAATTCACAATTTTACGTAAACTTAAAACATAATTAATATATTATAATAATATAGCTGCTATCCTTAGTCAAAACTTCAGTTTTATATTTGATGTAATTGAATTTAATGTTATTAATTGTATTGAAGGAAGAAATTATTTAATATATTACATGACACTTGCTCATTTAATTTCATATTGGAAATTGAGTTTATGTTACTAAATGAGTAAAGAATTCAAAAATTGAAATTAATGTTACTTATTATAATTAATATTAACATTTATAGTTTTAATATTAAGTAGGGGCATTTATTTATTATGCAATTTTGTTAGGAATAAAATATAGAAATAAATAAAATCATTTGTCAGACAGTTTTTGAATATATATATATATATATATATATATATATATAAATGTATTCTATTTGTAACTTATAATCAAATATTAAATAATTTATTGGAATGTAATAATAATAATTTTAACTATCATAAATATTTAATCTTTTTTAACTTATCTTATTAAATTATTAAATATTTTGTAAATATTAAATAATATTTATTCTCAGCATTTTTAAAATTAGTTTTTATATAAATACGTCAATTTGGAAATAAGTCATTATGTGTTTATTTGTATAGATTTTTTTATTTTAATTTATACTAACAGTAGAATATAATTTAATTAAAAAAATTTTAGTTTAATTTAATGAACAAGTTATATATATTTTTGTTGTCTGTATTTTTTCTATCAAATTTATCTTTGATAAATTTATTACGTAATTAACTTTTAAACTTGATAAAACTTATTAAATTTATTTGAGATTTATTTTATAAAATTATTATCTCTTTCAAGAGTAAAATATTTTTCATCATCTTGACTTTCTCTAAGTTTTTTATTCTTTTTGCTTGTTTGGAGATTGGGACTTGTCAAAATATTTTTTTTTTGTCTATATTTTAGTCTTTTTAGAAATTTGTGGCAAGTGGAGATGGTTGGACTTCATGTCTAAGAATACAAATTCAAAAATCAATATTTGTTTGGTTATGATTATCAGGGTGTAATAAGATTCTTAATATGAGTTTTCTGTATAAATGTTGTTTGTTGTTTAAGTAGATTCTCTAGAGGCAACGAAACTTCTATGATAATGAATCATAATCGGTAATAGATCTATTAAAATTATTCATAACTGTTTTAAATTTATTTTGTTCATCTTAATTTTATATACTTGTTCTCCCATAATATATTATCTCAGTAACTTAGAAGGATTTTACATCTGTTATTCCTCACAAGATTATGGAGTATGATCTTTTGAGAAATTTTTTTTTAATAAAATTTCACAAAGTTTATTTTTTAACACACATCAAACATTCTTTTTTCAAATTATATCAAATTTTTATTCCATCCATTAAAATATTATTACGTATACTTTATTAAAAATTTGTTAATAAAACTTTTTCGAAACATAATTTTTCTAAAATTATATAAGAAGAGATAGGTATTTAAATTAGTTATTTTGTTGGTTGTGAATGAATTGAACATAAGATGGTAATCTGTGAATGAGAAATTGTCCCCTGTTGTAATTGTTATGTGTGCTTCAGCATTATTAGTTAGTTTGCTAAATGTTGAGTTGATGGATGAGATGGAATGATAAATTGTTACTACTACTTAAATAGTTAATTTTTGTACACTTAGTGGCATGCATATTTAATGTTTGTTTAATATATTTGAGAATAAATATATAAATTTTTATCCATAGGCTCATAATAATTAATTTCTGAAGTGATTTGTGTCTTTTTTTTTTTTAATGGATATAAACACAATTAGATTCAATCGGAGGAACGGATAAATCTGTCGTGGTAATGAGCCAAATCAAAGTAGAATTTAATTTAATAAAAAATTTATAATTGTATGGATGAAATTAATGTTATTTGTATACCATTTTAATAATTAATTTTAACTTTGATCTTTTTAATTTTAAGCAGTTATCTATACTTATATATAAAATGATTGCTCAAATTTGTTTTCAATCAATCTATCTAGATATTTGAAACTTTTAACCGTTTATTTACATCTAAACCTTAGATTAGTTATTGATAAAGTTTAATTTAACGGAATTATTTATATTTAATAAAATGTTAAATGATAGATATCAATGTTTTTTCATATTTAAATTTAACAATTATATATATTTGTTATAATTTTAATAGGCTTAAATAAATATTTTTGTCCTAGTTTTCATTTGGTACTTTCAATTTGGTCTTACTTTTTTTTCAATTTGATCTTAATATTCGTTAATTTTATTTAATTTGATACTTTTCACTAACACTGTTAAAATAGTTAACAGATTATGAACAATAACTGGCACGTGTCATTTTGTGATTTTTTAATTTCTTTTTAATTTTTTTAATTTTTTTAATTTTTAAAAAAATGTCCGCATGTCAAGTAACAAGGGTTGATTTGTGTAACTTATAATTAAATTCGTGGTACATAAGAAGTAAATCTCATACTATGAAAAAAAAATGATTGATTAGTAAATTTTAAGAAATTGTACGAAAAGTAACTCGCAACTCCCCACATATTTGTTCATTGTATCCCACTTATTTGCCTATTTGGTTTGACCTATTTTTTTTCCAAGTCAGTCATTCATAAGATTGATTAATAAAAAAAGATTGATTAATAAGTTCAAAAAAAATATGTATGAAAACTAACACGTAGTTCCTCACATATTTATTCATTGTGCACCACTTATTGGTCTATCTAATTTGGCCTTTATTTTACAAGTCAGTCACCTAGTGCAAACAATAAAGGTTAATTTTTGTAACTTATAATCAAATTTGTAGTACATAAGAAGTATTTCCCATTGGATGATAAAAAAAAAGATTGATTAGTAAGTTTTAAAAAATTGTACAAAAAGTAATATGCAGTTCTCCACTCTTTTGTTCATTTTTCTGTTCATTGTTCCCCACCTAGAGTTAGATTTGATTTGATCTTTTTTTTTTCAAGCCAGTCATTTAGTTCAAGCAATAAGGGTTAATTTTAAAAAAGAACGATTAGTAAATTTTAAAAAATTGTACGAAAAGTAACCCGCAACTGCCCCCATATTTTTTCATTTTGTCCCAATTATTTACCTATCTTGTTTGGCTTTTTTTTTTCAAGCCAGCCCACCTAGAGCAAACAATAAGGATTAATTTTTTGTAACTTATAATCAAATTCATGGTACAAAAAAGGTACATCCCATTGGATGACAAAAAAAGATTGATGAATAAATTTTAAAAAACTATACGAGAAGTAATACGCAGCTCCCCATTTATTTACTTATTGTGTCCCATTTATTGGCCTATTTTTTTTTCTTCAAGTCAGCTACCTAGGACAAGCGACAAGGATTGATTGTCTAACTTATAATAAAATTCGTGGTAAGAAGTACATCGCATTTGATGAAAAAAAGAAGAAGATTGATTACTAAATTTTAAAAAATCGTACGAAAAGTAACACGCAACTCCCCACATATTTGTTCATTGTGTTACAATTATTTTCCTATATTGTTTGACCTTTTTTTTTCTTCAATCCAGCCACCTAGTACAAACAATGAGGGTTGATTTTTGTAACTTATAATCAAATTCATGGTACACAAAAGGTACATCGCATTGGATTACAACAAAATATTGATTAGTGAATTTTAAGAAATTATAGGAGAAGTAATATGCAGCTCTCCACTTATTTACTTGTTGTGCCCCATTTATTGGCCTATTTTTTCCTCTATTATAATAAAATTTGTGGTACATAAGAAGTGGATGAAAAAAAAAATTGATTACTAAATTTTAAAAAATTGTACGAAAAGTAATATGCAACTCCCCACATATTTGTTCATTGGGGTCCACTCATTTGCCTATCTTGTTTGGCCTATTTTTTTATTCAAGCTGGCCACCTAGTGCAAGCAATAAGGGTTGGTTTTCGTAACTTATTATTAAATTCATGGTACATAAGATGTACATCCTATTTGAAAAAAAAAAGATTGATTAAATTAGTAAATTTTAAAATATTGTACAAGAAGTAATACACACCTCCACACTTATTTACTTATTGAGCCCCATTTATTGGCCTATTTTTTTTTCAAGCTAACCACCTAGTGTAAGAAATAAGGGTTTATTTTTGTGACATATATTAAAATTCATGGTATATAAGAGGTACATCCCATTGAATGACAAAAAGAGATTGATTAGAAAATTTTAAAACATTGTACGAGAAGTAATATGTAGCTCCCCACTTATTTGCTTATTGTGCCCCATTTATTGGTCTATTTTTTTCTTCAAGTCAACCACCTAGTGCAAGCATCAAGGGTTGATTTGTCTAACTTATAATAAAATTCGTGGTACATAAGAAGTACATGCCATTGGATAAAAGAAAATTGATTACTAAATTTTAAAAAAATGTACGAAAAGTAACACGCAACTCCCTACATATTTGTTCATTGGGGTGAACTTATTTGTCTATCTTGTTTGGTCTATTTTTTTTCTTCAAGTCAGCCACCTAGTGCATACAATAATGGTTGATTTTTGTAACTTACAATTAAATTCTTGGTACATAAGACGTGCATCCCATTGGAAAAGAAAAAAAAGATTGATTAGTAAATTTAAAAAAATTGTACAAGAAGTAACACACAACTTCCCACTTATTTACTTATTGAGCCCCATCTATTGGTATATTTTTTTCTTCAAGCCAGCCACTTAATACAAGAAATAAGGGTTGATTTTTGTGACATATATTAAAATTCATGGTACATAAGAGGTATATCCCATTGAATAACAACAAAATATTGATTAGAAAATTTTAAAAAATTGTACGAGAAGTAATACGCAGCTCCCCACTTATTTACTTATTGTGCCCCATTTATTGACCTATTTTTTTATTCAAGTCAGCCACCTAATGCAAGCAACAAGGGTTGATTTGTCTAACTTATAATAAAATTCGTGATACATAAGAAGTACATCCCATTGGATGAAGAAAATTGATTACTAAATTTTAAAAAATTGTACGAAAAGTAACATGCAACTTCCCACATATTTATTCATTGGGGTCCACTGATTTGCATATCTTATTTGGCGTATTTTTTTTTTCTTTAAACCAGCTATCTTGTGCAAGCAATAAAGGTTGGTTTTTGTAACTTATAATTAAATTCATGGTACATAAGAGGTATTGGAAAACAAAAAAAGATTGATTAGTAAATTTTAAAATATTGTACATGAAGTAATATATAGCTCCCCGCTTATTTACTTATGTCACATTTATTGGCCTATTTTTTTCTTCAAGCCGGCCATATAGTGCAAGCAATAAGGGTTGATTTGTCTAACTTATAATAAAATTCGTGGTACATAAAAAGTACATCCTATTGGTTAAAAAATGATTGATTACTAAATTTAAAAAAATTGTATGAAAAGTAACACGCAACTCCCGACATATTTGTTCATTGGGGTCTATTTATTTGCCTATCTTGTTTGGCATATATTTTTCTTCAAGCCAGTCACCTAGTGCATCAATAAGGATTGGTTGGTTTTTGTAACTTATAATAAAATTCATGGTACATAAGATGTACATTCCATTAGATGACAAAAAAAGATTGATTAGTAAATTTTAAAAATTATACGAGAAGTAATACGCAACTCCCACTTATTTACTTATTGTGCCCTATTTATTGGCCTATTTTTTACTTCAAGCCATCTCTACCTAGTGCAACAATAAGGTTGGTTTTTGTAACTTATAATCAAATTCATGATACATAAGATGTACAACCCATTGGATGACAAAAAAAAGAGATTTGATTAGTAAATATTATAAAATTGTACAAGAAGTAATACACAACTCCCCACTTATTTACTTATTGAACCCCATTTATTGGCCTATTTTTTTCTTCAAACTAGCCACCTAGTGCAAGAAATAAAGGTTTATTTTTGTGACATATATTAAAATTCATGGTACATGAGAGGTACATCCCATTGGATAACAAAAAAAATTGATTAGAAAATTTTAAAAAATTGTACGAGAAGTAATACGCAGCTCCCCGCTTATTTACTTATTGTGCCCCATTTATTATCCTTTTCTTTTTTCTTCAAGCCAACCACGTAGTGCAAGCAATAAGGATTGATTTTTTTGACTCACTAAAAAGTGAGTCGGATTGTTCATTAGGGTTCACTTATTTGTCTATCTTGTTTGACCTATTTTTTTCTTCAAGCTAGTCACCTAGTGCAAGCAATAAAGGTTGGTTTTTGTAACTTATAATTAAATTCATGGTACATAAGATGTACATCCCATTGGATGACAAAAAAAGATTGATTATTAAATTTTAAAAAATTATACGAAAACTGACAAACAACTCCACACATATTTGTTCATTGTGTCCAACTTATTTGCATATCTAGTTTGACTTATTTTTTTTCCAAGCCAGTCATTCAATGCAAATAATAAGGATTGATTTTTGTGACTTATAATCAAATTTGTAGTACATAATAAGTACATCTTATTGGATATCAAACAAAAGATTGATTAGTAAGTTTGAAAAAAAATTGTACAAAAAGTAATATGAAGTTCTCCACTCATTTGTTCATTGTTCCCCACATAGAGTGATGTGATCCTAACAAGGCTTATAGTTTGGGCTAATGCCAAGGTCCAATCCATGACCCACATGCTCCTAAAGATCAAAACCCAATCAAAGGCCCAATAACAAGAGACATTCTTAGAAGAATTCAAACGGGCTTTCCTCAAGAGGATCAAATTCATCATGGGCTTTATATGTTGTTCTCATGGGCTAAAGAAGACATCAAGATATGAGAGCACTCATGATTGGAGCATTAGAATATCTTTTATTTTGGGCTAATTGTTAGGCCATGATTTATTAAACTACTTGATTAGCTTGCAAATTGGGCTAATTCAAGCCCCATTATAACTTGGCCGAGAATTGCTCTCCAAAGACTCCTTCCACATGGTGCCAAGTGTGACAATGCATGAGACATGTGAAGGAGGACACTTGGCGTGAGATCCTAGCTCCTTTGCATCCAATGGTTCCCTGAGCAACTTGGAGAGCAAGCCGTGCATTTGCATTTCATTTCCTTTCTCATTTTCATTGCATTAAGGAAGGATCCTCTACTATAAATGAGAGCTTCCTATGCTTGTCTTTGATTACTTTGGATTGGTAATAGACTAAGTGTTGAGAGTACTCCACCTATTGCCTCTAGAGTCACTTTGCTAGACTAGTTTCTACCAAGAACTCCTCTAGCCTCCTTCCCTAGAATAAATTTCTTTTCTAGGTTTCCTCTCCATTTCACCTTCATTGTTTCAAGAGCCTCCAAGCTTGAATCCACTCCTCAATTTCACTCCATTTTCGTTGCAACCATGGACCTTCTCCTCTTCATTTTCGTGCTACAAGGTCCATCAAGTGGTATTTAGAGTCACTTCTAACAAAAATGCTACTGCACATTTTTTACGTAGATTTTTTTTTGCTTGACTTGTAATTGGTGACATAGAATGTTGTTTTTGTGTTGGTGAGATAATGATTGTTATATGTTTGAAAATTTATCAAAAAATAATTATAATTGTGTACATTTAGAAATTTAAAAAGGAAATTAGTTTTTTGTTTTTATCGATGGAATTTATACAAATGCCAATATAAATGTCACTCATACAGCAATTCAGAAGTCACTAAGGTAATTCCTTGCATTTGCTATCGCAATTATATTCACGTCTCACCTTTAATATCCTCATCTACATGATTTTTAAACTAGTGGAGTCATGTCTTCTTTCCTTAATAATGTTGATACTTAATACACAATATGAAGGTTGAAATTGCACATGCATGATTTTATCAGACAATTAAACATAAGGAACTTAAGGCGATGTTTATATGCTTTAAGATGGAAGGAAATGGACTCAATAAGCATTGTTATTAAACAAAAAATTTAATATAAAAGGGTTAAATAAGTGTGAAAGCTCACTTCAAGGAGTGGAAAACAAAGAAACACACAACAATACAAGAGTAATCATGGGAGAAAAGAATAATATAATAGAAAATAAATAACTAAGAAAAAACAAGTAAAGAGAAAATGTGGAAATGGAAAGTTTTCCATGTCAATCGGATACTTTCCAAGATAAGTGATAATCAAAATCGTTGCTTAAATAAATGAAAGATAAAACTCTAAAAGAGGAAGATAACTCTTCTCTCACAATTTTGCTAAGATAACAATACTTTCATTCAATTAAAAGTTGATTTAGAAGTGCATGAAGTTTCTATTTATAGATATGTAGTGACAAGTTTCAAAATACCAGAGTATTTGACGTTTACATAAATTTCTTGAATTGAATAACAAACTTTTTCATTTCACCATATCTTAACATAATTTTTTACAAAATCTCAATATGAAGTGTACTTAATTCATAGCATTCATTCTTATACTTTACCACATTCCATGTAAAACTCACTACTACATTTATGTAATGCAATCTAAATTAATTAATTCATATTCACAACTCTCTTTGCACTCATATGACCATTATAAAATCTAAATATAATGTATAGAGTTATATTAATTCCATCTAATTGCTTCTTATCTTGATTGAAAACTAGTATAATTGTTTACAACTTTTATGTTTATAACTTTTTCTAATTTAGTACAAAATTTAATACTTAAAAGTCACGAAAAATCCCTAACTATAAAATGTACTTTATAGTGCATCTATCACACCTATGTGAGAGAACCATTAATGTAAATATTGTTTGGGACTAATTATAGTTACATTAGATTCTATTCTACATATCTAATATTTCAAAATAAATATATGATTTATTAGATTTAGAGACTTTTTAATATTTTTTTTGTTATTGTAGGAACGTGGAATTGATTTCCTTTCTTTAAATTAGATTTTTGTAATCAAGCTTAAGCTTAGGCCCATGCATACAATTGATGAGTTGAAAATATTGAATTCATTTATTTATTTTTTCAATTTAAAATTTTGTCTTCTCTTAGAGAAGCTCTAAATTTCTAAGTTGATTCTCTTTATATCTTCTATTTTCTTCTGTGCCTTTAATTTAATAATTAAACATGAATTAGATTGAATAATAATTTGATTCGGTTCTAATATCCAGTTTAATTAACCAATTCAATACCATATCTTTTTTTAATTGAACGAGTTAATTATTCAAACTTCAATTAAAATTTTTCAGAAATGTTTAGAAAGTTATAATAAGATGAACCGTAAGAACTTTAAATCTATATCAATTGACTTTTGGTATCCAATTCTTTCATTTTTCAACCTCTGTTTTTAATTTCTTTTTGCATTTGTGTTTTATGACTGTTTTGCATTTTAAAAACCCCAAATAATTTATACAGGAAAATTATTAAACATACAATAGATGCATCATTGGGACAATTGATCTGGGTTGTGTTCTGCATCGTAAAATTTGATAGAAAACTAAAGTGCTTTGAATTGATAACAGCATTGTAGCATGGTAAAATAATTCTTCAACATTGTGATGCATTTCCTTGGACAAGATCAAGAACACTGTGTTGCATTTCCTTGGAGAAGACCATTTCTGATCTGTGAAGCAACATCTTGAACAGCACCAGGTCCATGTGGAATAAAAACAGCATTGGATTTGGAGGAAGCACCAATGTCCTTCATTGTGTCAAAATATTGGGTCATTAGAACCATGTCCATGATATCCTTTGATGTTGTCCCAGGAACATTCTCAGAGAAAGCTAACACACTGTCTCTAAGCCCATCAACTATGGCTTGGCGCTGACGCGCAACTCCAAGCCCTGCTAGGTACTTTGATTCTGCATCTCCTTCTGCTCGCTTTATCTGCAATATCTTCTCTGCTTCAGCTTTCTCCTTCGCAGCCACCCTCAATCTTGCAGCTATTTGCAAAGGGTCACCAACAAAACATAAAAACAAGTTCTTCAAACAAGATAAAGCGACATGTGAACATACCAGCATTTATTTCATTCATAGCTCTCTTCACATGTTCATCTGGCTCAATATCCACGATAAGAGTCTGAACTATCTCGTAACCATAAGCTGACATAGCCTACAAAGAAGGAAACAGATTAAGGATGTTCTATTCCATTCTTAATTTAAGAATAAGACAAAAAGAATATACCTTTTCAAGTTGTTCCTCCACTGCTTTTGCAATTTCATTCTTCTGTTCAAAAGTTGCGTCTAGTTCCATCTTTGGAACACTTGCTCTGATAACTGAATAGCAGCAACATGAGTAAAAAAGTTTCAATATGAGAATCCACAGATAAACCCATTTTCTTTCAATTCAGAAGCATTAGAATAGTCACCATCAAAGACATAGGATTGTATCTGTGCTCTGGTGTTGCTGAGTTTGTAGTAAGCATCCACTGCCTTTTCTGCCAATGCTCGATATTGGATTGAAGCAACCACAGTAACAAATACATTGTCCTGATCGAATGCATCACAACATCATCAGATGATTCATCATTTCAGACATTACTCAGATAAATATAATTTTGTGCTTCAATTTTGGTAAGATGATAAGAACAAGTGAAAGTGAAAGAAAGAACCTTTGTCTTGGTTTCACAACGAACATCAAGCTGTTTGACACGCAAAGAAAGGGCACCAGCCACACGACTGCCAAGACACCATGGGACACAGTGGCAACCAGGTTCAAGAACATCATCGTACTTCCCGAAAACTTCCCTGATGGCCACACTTGACTGCTCCACTTGGACGCATCCAAACACTTGCCCCATCTTCACAACTCAAAGAACAGCAACAAAACTCCAACAGAAAGCACCTAAACACACACCAACATAAATAGGATGCATGAATTCATTGTTCTCAATGCTCAGAAGAATAACAAAAACCATGATTTTCCATTGGTTAATTTTCAAAGATAGTGCACTCACCTTGATAGCGAGAGAGTGAGAATGAAAAGGAGAGAGAATGGTATGTCTATATAGGAAGGCAGAGAAGTGATGGGAAAAGACCAAGAAAATGAATGGAAAAGAGAAAGGTAAAGAAATGGCAGTGACATAGCAACTTCGCAGGGTTGAGTTTTCATCATCCAAAATACAATTTATAGTCCGTGTTGCCGCGTTATGCACTTTAAAAAGCCTGCAAAGAGCGTGTAGTGTGGATTGGGAGAGTGATGTAGATTCCCTTCAAATTAACATGTTATTTATTTTACATTATTATACTTTAAAATGGTAGTTTTCCGTCAAAATCAAGGTGTTGAGAAATAGTTTTAGGAAAGTTTTAGACTTTTAGTTAAATTCATTTATAGAAGTTTCTTAAAATAAGATATAAGTATATTATTTTACCCTTTTATAAATATTATAATTGTTCTTCTAAGATAAAAACGAAGAAGAGAGTGTGTATACAAGGCAAATTATAATAATGAGATAACTTTTCCACACTTAAATCAGTAAAAATACAAAAAAAAAAAAAGTATAAGAAAAAAAAATGATGATGATAATGGTACCAGGACAAAAGTGACTATGAGAATGGAATGAGTATACATGTGGGTATATACGTGGGATGATATCTATTTATAAATTGGACACCTAGTATTTTGATATTTTTTTACTATAATTTAATATTATTTTTTATTATTGTTCACTTTTTATTTTCTTCTAAAAATATGAAAATTAATTTTTATTAAGATTATTTAACTTTTATAAGAGTCGTCAAGGTGTTAAAGAACATTTTTTTTCTTATAGATTTGCAGACTCTTCAAGAAAAGGTTGAAAAAATAATTAAAAATAAACCTTAGATATAATTAATTATTGCTACACATGTTAAACATAGTTTTAGACTTGTTTTTAATAAAAGGATTAAATATGTATTTTTAAGGTGTGAAGAGTTAATATTTTATAATTTAGACAAAATATAATTTTTGTATAATATTTGAGAATGAAAATCATATTTAATTCTTAATAAAATTATATCTTATTATTTTAATTATTAAATGATATTTGTTTCTCTTATATTTTTAAGGAGTTGACTCTTATAAGGCCTCTTTTCTTTTTGCCTTATAAGTGTAGGGCTTGGCCTTTTAGTTGGGCCTAAGGTGAGTCCACTTAATAACTTCAGAACCACCAATTGTCCATTCCCTTTCATTCAGTCTCCACAAACTAAAAACGTCTCACCTTCTTTCTCCCTTTCTGCTACAGAAGCTCTGCTAAGGCAGTTACGGATCATCCTCCAAGTTGACTAAACGATGTTCTTCCATGTAAGTTGAGCTCTCGCTTTCACCTTTCTCTTTTTCCAGTTCTTATGCTCTGATTCTAAAATGGGTTCTTTCAGAACCTCACCTTCGTGCTAGTGTTTATGTCTTTTCAGTCTTTTGGTGTTCTTGGAGTTGTTTTGCTCTTTCTGCTAGTGTCTAAACCCCTATCGCAGTAGCTTTTATTAAGGTAAGGGAAGCTAGGGTTTCATGTTTTTAAGTCATTTTGCCTGTTTCTGGTATGTTTTATGTTCTTGGTGTTTGAATGATGTTCTTGATCGTATGAAAATATATATTGTTTGTGCTTCTGGTAGGACATTTGGTGTTGCATGTGTGAACAGGTGAGAAACCTGCTAATCTCGCCCAAGCGAGTGGCCCTCGCCTAAGCGAGAGTAGTAGGAACTCACCCCTGGTTTCAGCTTGAATTTTTGCTTAGGCGACGGGTTTCGTTTTGAGCGATGAGTAATCTCGCTCAGGTGATAAGGTCTCGCCTAAATAAGAATTCGCTGAAACATTGCAGTACCCATTATATCATGCTCTTGCCCAGGCGAGAAGGGCCCGCTTGAGTGAGAGAATCTCTTTTGCCTGAGTGAGTGCCTTTAGCTTAGGCGAGACTCGTGCAGGAAACACTGTGTAGGCTAAATTGGTTCCATGATTGTTCGATTTACCTTTCAAAATATGAAATATGATGCTTTGGATGTTGTATGTAATATAATGAAATTGGAATTCATGGTTTTGGGTATGAAATAAGTCATGGATTGGTTGGTTGGTGGTGTTTTGGCATGAGATTGGGATGTTTTGAGATAACATGTGGTTTTGGTGTGAGAAACATGAATGTGGTATGAGATAGACGTAATTCCATGAATCTTTTGGTCATATTTCATGGTGGTGTTGTAATGTATATAATTAGATAAGGATTCAAGTAAGGATTGCATTCTGAAACTCTAAGGAATCAATTAGTCTCACGTAGAGCAGACTGATTGAAGTGGTGAGAGTAGCGGGAGGCCCTAGTCTTTAGCAGGAAAATGACCTTAGATGATTGAAGGCTAACCTTGTGCGTGGTAGGGTGAAACCCATTGGCAATGGCTCTGCAGAGTAATAGAGGCCACCACAAATGCAAGTATCCAGTGAATTCGATATTATTATATGTATCCGGATAATTGAGTCATATTGTCCTGTTTGTTTGCTATCACATGATTGTATGCCTACTGTATTGTGTGTAGCATGTCTATGATCTGTTTAAATTTCTGCTTGCTATAACATGTTCAAAAATTTCTTTTTACTCTAGTTACCCATTCTTGCTTGTGTCTGTCTTCTTGTGTGATTTTTCTTTTTTTGCAATGATCACCATTTATTTGGTGTGAGTAGATGTGGAAACCTCTGGTAGTCCTCAGGGTGGTGAAGATGTTGCTGTGTAGTATGGTCCCTATGGTTGGTTGTGGCTCGTTATTGAGCCTTTTTGAAGAACTCTTATTTTATTTTAAATTTCTTGTTCTGAGAGCAGTCTTACGTGAAACAGTTGCATTAGCAGGGTCTACTCATGACATAGTGGTATGCCTTAGACTTCTTTCTAAGTATATTATGAATGATGGTAATAGTTAGTATATACTTTTGATTTCGTGCTCTATTTAATATTATATTTATGTGATATTTTATTTATTAGATTTATCTATTAAATTGGATGTCACAACTTATATATTTTTTTAAAATATCATATTAAATAAGACTAAAATTAAAATAGTTTTAAAATATTTTAATTAAAAAAATATTAAAAATTTATATAATTAATATGTATTATAAATATCATACGATTGTACTGTCTCTAAATTATGATATAACTTGTAAAAATATGAAAATTTGTATTTTTATAAACCAATAGTTTCTCATAAAAAAATGAATACCTATAAATATCAATGGATACAACTTCTATTATGTATATCTAATATGATATAAATAAGAAAAACAAATTACACACATTAATTAGACATATCTCACAAAATAGAGAAACACAATAACATAGAAATATTTCTTAAAAAATAAAATATTGAGAGTTATTCTTCTTAACTTGATCCTACAAATTTGGATGGAAATAACATTCTTAATTTATCCATGTTTCCGTGATTTATTTTGAATCATAAAATTATAACATTCTAACTAATTCACATGTATGATTTAATTATTTTATGTTTGTATTTACATATAATTATTATATAAATATAAATGTAAACATAAAAAATAGAGAGTGTAACATAGTTTTTCACGCTATCAAATAAAACATTATATTATGATCAAGCATAGCAGATAGTAGGAATAACAGTCATATACACATAAGTATATACTGCTGGTACAGTCATCCAAAATTAGCCATACAATCCCTAGAAGGCAAGGGTAGATATAAGAAAAAGGCCTAAACTACGCGTCAAGTTAAAACTCCACAAAATCTAGCCCAAAACTACCACAACATTGAGTAAGGATCAATTCCTACTCAGAAGGGGGGCATCATCATCTGGATTCGGCTCTGTTCACACCAACCGTAGGTGATCATTGCAAAGGAGAACACACAAGGACAAGCAAACATAAACAAAAGGGGTAAACTAACTGAAATAAGAGAAAATGATACAATTCACAATATAAACATCATTCATAACACATAGTTCCATAATATAAATTCTAGACTCGATATTCGGATTTTGTAAGCGACGTTGGAGCTCTTGGTGGCTTGCACCTGTAACGGTTCTCAGACTCTGCAAAGTCTGTACACAAGGAGTTATCACCCGACCGTTCCTAGGGTAAGTCCCCTTCGTGTCTAGGACTTGATCGAGTCTAAAGACTAGGACCTCCTGTTACTCCTCACGACATAATCCATTCTGCTCTATCTGAGCGTGAATGATTATTGGAGTTTCAGAATACCAACCAATATGGATTCCACACATCCTTACACGCACTACAAGTTCTCTTGAATTTCCCATGAAATTCTATTCCAGCCACAACTCCTTATAATTCATGTTCTTCCAAATTCATCACACAACACATTAATAATGGCATTCCAAGCATAGAAGAGTCTATTTGCACAAAACCACATCAGAACATACGATTTCACTCTTTAAAACAGCAGCTGAAGTATCCCACTGCAGTAGCTCTCGCTCAAGCTAGACATTCTAGCCCAGGCGAGAGGCCATCTCGCTTAGGCGAGTCGGTCTCGCCTGGGCGAGGATTTAACAGTCACAAAGATTAAAAAATTGGGTAAACTCTCGCTCAGGCTAAACTAGCTCGATTAGATGAGAGTATCTCTCGCTTAAGCGACTCCAGCTCGCCTAGGTGAGACTTCGCGCAGTAATAGGGGTGGGCTTTCTAGTGTTTTCGCTTGGGCGAAAACCACCCGCCTAGACAAAAATACCAGGTCACTCCATTGTTTCCACATGCAAGAGCACTAATTTCATGGCAAACAATAATCAAACACCCACACATGCGTTTCAAGCATCAATTTAGCACACCAAGCTTCATTCAAACATGATTCATGGTTTAAATGAAAAGAATTTCGGTTAGCCTCTCTTACCTCTAGAATTACTCACAAGAAAGACCCCTTTTTAACGGTAAGCACTTCCCACGTACAACTTAAGGAGCTGAAATGCAGATTCATAGGGTGAGAATGTGATCCTTATCCGATTTTAGCATGAACATAGTTCCAGAACTTGAAATTGAAGGGAATTGAGGAGCTGAAGTTAAGTTACATGGAAGAAAGGGAAACTTGATTAGGGGGAAAGCTTTTGCCCTCGTTTCTGGTTTGTTTGCTGTTGCAGAATTGAGGAAAGAATTAGGTTGGAAATTGAATTCCCAGCTTAGAGAGAGGGCAGAGGAAACAAAAATGGTGAAAAGGTTGGAGTGGTAGTGAGTTGGTTGTAAGAGTGGCAGTAAAGTATAGGGAGAGTGAAATAGAAAGAAGAAAAGAAAAGGGAAAAGGAAGTGGGGTCTCAGAGAGAGGAAGTGTTCTTTTATTAATACTTAATAAATGTGAACATTTAACAAAAATTATACGTACAGTCATTTTTTTTTTAAATGATCATTACGTCAAAAATTAATTTTACAAGAAAGAATAATCAAATATTAATTCAATGCTAAACCCAAAACATATAAACCTTATTTATCTTATAAAAGAATCTATCTACAATTAAACTATTCATTTTTCTTTTGTTATAATTCTTTTTAATTTTTTTAATTTTTTAATTTTTTCATTTTAATTTTCAATTTTTTAATTTTTCTTTAAATTTAGCTGATATATTTTTTTTTTTTAACTTATGAATAATAAATTTACGATAATTGTGATGAAAGAGGTTAAAGTTTTCTAAGTTAAGCATACAAAAATGATATCATATGCATCAACTAAAGTATTAGAAATAATTGGTTATAAAGTTGGAGAATTGCAAATCATAAACACTGCCATGCATCCTTCTACAACTCAACAAGAAAAAATATAATTTACCTTAGAGCTGTCAAAATGGGTTGAAACCCGTGAGCCAATTCGGCTCACTACGAGTTCGATCGGGTTGGGTTCAATTTTTTTTATAAATTTCAATACAGGTTAATTTTTGACTCGACTCATTTAGAATCCGGCTCATCCGGGTTGAAGTCGTGGTGAGCTGGGTTAGCTCATCAACCCGCAGATAAAAGGGTCACACAAGTGTTTTTATTTATTTTTATTAGGTTAGACTTTACATTTGGGTCATGTTAGGTTATTTTTTTATATTTTAGTTTGTATTTGGATTGTATTAAAGTTTATTTAGATTTTAATTAGAATTACAATTTAGTTTTGACTGAAAACAAAATAAAAAAATAATATTTTTTTTGAATTAAGTGAATCCGTAAGCCAATCCGTTTATCCTGTTAATCCGTGGTGGACTGAGTCAGGTTCAGAATTTTTTGACTCACTAAAAAATGAGTCGGATTAAATTAACTCACTCAATCATAACATGTGGTAGGTCGAGTCAGATCGAGTCAGGTTTAACTAGGTTACCTGCTTTGACAACTCTACTTTACCTTATCATTTCTATATTTTATATTAAACTTGTACTTTTACCTTTCATTACAAATTTACCTTCATGGTTTATTTTAATTTTCAGTCCTTCTTTTCACTTTTATTAATTTTGTCCATTGTGATTAGTTTGTTAAGTGTAATCATCATAACATCATGAACCGAAAAATAGTCAGTAACTTAATTTATATTTAATAAAAATAAACTCATAAAAATGTATATTTATATGTTTCCTAATTTTTTTTTTCAATTTTATCAATTTTTTTATTTAACATGCAACACTTTCAATTTTAACACCTTTAAAAAAATTTATTTTATTATAAATTATTTTATTAGTGACAAAATTTTTTACGTCAAACTTAATAATATTTAACGTAAATTGACGTGAAAAATAATATAATTCAAATAAATTTAAATATGTATTTTTATACAACATAAATTTACATACTCTATGATAATGTGGAAACTAAAACTAATATTAAAAATTAAAATAATTAATATAGAAGACCTTGGATTAGATATAATACGTCAAACAATAAATCACAAACATACATTTTATAATATATAATATAGTATTTTATAAGATATCCGACTCTATGAATAAGATAAATAAGAGTTAAAAATTTTAAAAAGGTAAAATATTAAATTAAAATATTTAAAAGATAAAATATAATGTGTTTGTAAAGAATAATTAAAAACAAAATTTAACATATTGTCGGTGATTATGATAAAAGAAATTGCTATCTTTTAAGACAAAAATGACATTTATACATATAAAAAGAAAAGTAAAACATTATCCTGTATTATTTAATTACTAACCACCAACCACTAATAGTATCTCCTGAAAATTGTATATTTAAATAACTAAACTATATATATATATATATATATATATATATATATATATATATATATTTTTTAAAATTTATAATTATTCTCGTAATTTAATTTAATATAGTGAGATGTTGGAATATAATTAGTATATTGTTTTCCTAAATAGCTAAATTGACAGGTTGAAATTGCAAAGTTGATTTGTAATACATGAACATACATAATGAAAGGCTAATTAAATAAATAGAATGAATAAATAATAGAGTGATTATTATTCATTCTGAATTGAATAATATAAATAATATAAATGTTTGTTTGTTTGGATGATGAAGAAGAGAAGGGATAAGGACCGAGTTTTGAGGTGACACATTCCAAGTTGTCTCGTAAGAATGACTTGTCAAAGCATAGCATCAGTCTCGAGATTAAAGACATGCCACACGCCACGCAACTCATGTGATATTTATGGTAAGACTCTCTTGAATGGCCTCACGCGCTCTGCATTTTCTCCATTTCACTCGCTACACTAAATCAAATCTATTCTTTCTTTTCGCTCCATTTTCTCCATCTCACTCATTACACTAAATCTATTCTTTCTTTTTTTCCTTTTTAGATTAGATACAAGAAAGTGACTGCATGCAAAATAATAGAAAAGAAGAAGGAAAAAACATTAATTAGGTCAAATAAATAATTTTATTCATTGTTAATATTGTAAATTATTTTTATAATAGAAAATACCCAAAACTCATTATGAATGTGCCACTATGATCTATTAATCGACTCTGAGTATTTGATAATAAATTGAATTATGAATATATTTTTTAATTTTAAAAGTACCATGATTGTTTTATGTTAATATTTTACCAAAGCTTTCTAGACTTTCCTTTTATATAAGTTGATATGATTGCGTATTTTGATTTGTACAACTTTTTTTAGGTATCAATCCCATCTTCTTTTGTTCATCTTAGATTGTACGCATCTGTTCTAAGTTTAGTAAATCGGTAAATTTGTAACATTATTAGTTGAATGAAAAAAAAACAAAAAAGTTATAATAATAGAAAGAGAGTGATAAAGATTATAGACAGAAAAGGAAAATGGAATGTGCATCATAGGAACATAGTACCTCTTCGCCGCTTCAAGATTGAAGTTGCATGTAGTCTCTTTCATCACTCACCAAAAACTTCACCATGTTTGCAACTACCAAGTCCTCTAATTTGTCACCTTTCTTCTTCTTCAGCAGAACAATCTCTGTCCCTTCCAATCCCAATTTCTGGAATCTGATTCCAATGAAACACCCTTCTTCTCCGGAGCACTTGGCCACAAGAACCTTTCACGTCTCTTGTAACTCCCCATCACAACATGCTTCCCAGAGATCATCATCAATTCAGGTTCCTTTTCATTTACTTATCTGTTAATGATCGTATTATGATTTCTTGTTTCATGTTCTAGTTCTGACTGAACCCAAAATATCATGTCTTGTTGATTGCTGTTTTTGAAACAATTTTCTGTCTCCTGAGTACATTTGAAAGTGTTTTTGTTTTTGTTTACTAAAAGTCTGTCCTTTCCCCAAAATACTTGGAACAAAGTGTTTGAAGAGAAAAAAGATGAGAAACTATCTCCCAGTTGTTTATTTATGTATGTTTTGTTTCCAAACTCTTGTCTTGGAAAAAAAGCTCAAAACTTGATATATTTTGAATGAGAAATTGGTTAGAAATGTTTCTAGAAGACAGTTTTCACAATGAAAATAAAAGATCAAATCTTGAGATCTTATTGGCTGTGGCTTACATCAAATTAGAATTCCAAGCAATGGTCGTGATTACGAGATTCTCTTGAGCCAAGACAATTTCTTTTGGTGCAGGGGGGTGAAGGTTTTTTCAGGGGTGTGTTGGGAAGTATGCAATCCGTATACTTGAACAGAAACCCTACTGCAAAGGCCATATTGGAACTTGTTCACTCTGTTGAGAACAACTCATTATGCTATGATCATCTTGCATTCAGGACATTTGGGGTACTTCTCTGGGCTTTTCTTCCTTGCAATTGTAGACTTTTCTGTGTGATTTGATTATGTCTGATTAGCTCATTCATGTGTGTTGTTGAACTTAACTAGGTGAATGGTTATGGAATTGAATCAATGGCTAGCTTTTTTCTGGATTATGGCTATACTCAGCGAGAGGAGTTAAGATTCCCAGCAAAAAAGTTGAGGGCACTGTGGTTTTCTCCACCTGCAGATTCACTGGCTGGCAATGGCAGTGGCATTAATGGACCCTTGCCCAGAATATTTATTTCAGAGCTACTGGTAGATCAAATGAGTCCAAAAACTCAGGTGTGTCTCTCAGAAAGATCACATACACGTTACATACTGACTTAGGATTTTAGATCTGCCATTAAGACTATGATGTTGCTGTAATATTAAGTATTGAAGAGTGTTACTATAATCTGAGAACCAAAGAATGGATTGATTTCTTAAGATTGCAATCTATATCTAAGTTTCTTCCCCAAGCCCAACTTAACTGAGAATTTGGAATCTTTTGTGAAGGAAATAATTACAAAATACACGGAATCATCCGGGGATGGAAACAAGTATGCAGCACTTTCAAGTTCCCTTGGACATTTAACATGGGAAAAGCCCTTATATTCAGAGTTTCAACAATTGGCAAGGTATTAGGGTTTATTTTTTGAGGAAAGTTTGTATTCTCTTGTATCATCTGGTTTAGTTATGGTTTGTTTGTTGGTATCTGATACACAGTGAAAGTGAGTATGCTGCCTGGACCCTAGTCAATGGTTATGCTCTGAACCATGTTACTATATCCACTCATCGGCTGAGCACTCATTTGAAGGATATAAAAGCACTGAATGAGTTTATTGAGGAGAGTGGATTCAGGTTGAATTCTGAAGGAGGATTGCTGAAAGGTTTGTTTGTTATTATGCAAGTACAAGGTTTTGTAATGTTCAATGTCAGACAATCTCAGCATGTTTGTGTTCGTTCACCTTCTGAAAATTTGGCCTCACTCATCAAATCTATATCTTTATGAACATGCTGTTTGAAGATAATCATAGCAAGTTGTAGTTTTGTGATGATGTGAATGATTTGAATACTTGCTCTGCTTCCAGTGAGCCCTGATGGTCTTCTCCAGCAAAGCTCAACTGTAGCAGATTCAATCTCTTTCCAATTTTCTGATGGTATAATTGAATCAGTCCCTTGCTCATACATTGAATTTGCCCAGCGTCTGGTGCTGCCACAGTATAGAAATTTACCTGACACAGAGGTAAGCATCATTCTTTTTATGACAGTTCTTTTCTTGGTTGTTTTTGACCAACACTGGTTAAAGATGAAACTGAGAAGTACCTGCTAACATAAAATGGTGGATTTGGTAATTCTTCTTGTAACTAATGAAACAGGTTAAAGAGTTCCATAGAAGGGATGGTTTTGAGGTAGCAAGTGCTGACAAGATATTTGAAAGCACATCCAAGGAGCAGTTGAGCAGAGTAGGCTAAGAGCCTTATGATCCAACACAAAACATGTTACATTTTACACCCACTTATATTCATTCATGTTTGGGATTGTGTCTTTATAACTAAGTCATTCAATTCTGGTTTTGGAAATGGACATGTTTTGGATATGTTACTGATTATCAGCACTCTACAAAAAGTTATAATTAATCTGAGATCATATAATAGTATAACAAAATATACAATTCTTTACAAAAATGATACTTATTTAATAGTATAAGTAAAAATATATTTAATTTATTTTATTATTGTATTGTAATTATAAGATGTGATAAAATTACAGAAAACTACATAACTCGTATAAATATAAAATAGAAAGTCAAAGGTGTGAGATTCAAAATTCTCATCAAACCATTCACTAATTGATTTCATATTTTTCATTATCTTGCTCTCACCTAAGATGACAATGCAAATACGTGGGTTTCATTCATTTATGTTAAGTAAGAAACTATACTCATTCTAGTACCATGCATTTTATAATTTATGTCTAATTTCATGTGCAAACTAATATCTCAATTTAATTGAATATATATTGGGTGTTACAATTCCACCCTGATAAAAAAAAAAAAATCTTTACGCACCTGACATTTTCTTCCTCCACACTTATAAGTATATAAGTATATGGACAATTCTATGACTTTTTTTACTATTATTTTCTTATAAGTATATGGACAATTCTGACTTTTTTTACTATTATTTTCTTATTATCTAATTTAACAATGTATTACTATTTTTTTTTAAATCAATGGTCTAACTAAGTTATTTATGGAAAAGATAAACGTTCGAAATACTTTTTACATTTTTGAAAAATATATTCAAAATGTATTTAACGTTTTAATATTACTTATGAATGGGTGAAGTTGCATTAAATGACTTTTCAAAATAACCATTCCAGGACGTATACTTGCATAATTTCATATTAAACATTCCCAAAAATATTCTGTATTCCATCACATGATACTTTTACTATCGTGGATATGTTTTAAATAGGGTAATTTCTAGCCTTTTCTTTTCTGCACCCACAATTATACTAGTTGGATCCCCATAATTTTTAAAATGAAAACTCTATCTTTCATGATATATTTCAATGTGAATTTAGGATTACTTATTTATTCTAAAAATCTTTCGGAATAAGTTTTTTCGGAACAAATTTTCTAGAACAAGTTTTTCGGAACATACAAGATGTTGACATAAACATTCATCTTTCTTTTCCAAACTGAAAAATCTAAAAATATTAAGAATTTAACAAATAAGAAGTTTTTTTATTTAGGGTTTCCAAAAGGAAAAAAAAAACTACAAAACTTTCGTCAATAAATTTAATGATAATGAGTTCTATCACATGCTCTCCATAATTCGATTTTAGTTATAGTGGCGGAACTTCATCAAAAATTTTAGAGGGGCCAAATTATATTTGTTATATATAAATTATTTTTTTAATTAAAAAAAAATTAATTTCTTACATCATTTTTTTATTCAAAATAAGCACTCATGACAATATAATCCAAACAATAATATATATGAAAGAGTAATATAAAGTTTATCATCAACAATAATATATATAAAAATAAATAAATGTTACCTTTAGTCAAAATGCTCCTCCAACTTTTAAAACCTATAAAAAAACATTCAAAAAGTTAAAACATATTAACGACAATCAACTTATTGCCAATTAGAATTCAATAAAAATAAACTCAATTACATGTAACAATGAAAACATCTGAGTCAGGTCGTCCACTTGGTTTTTTACTAAAAAGATAGCACGGTAAGCAATATGTAGCATCTTTTAATGGTAAATACTCTAACCATGAAGGAAATAAGCTAAACCATGTGTACTGAAATTTTCTTGGATGATCATCTTTCCAGACAACGGATAATTTTCTAGATGCATTTGATATGGACCCCATTTTAGATAAGTCATTCGTACCTCATCAATTTGATTTGGTGGGTATTATCAGATTTGAAGACGCTTTCCCGGATCACGTTCTAAAGTATTTTCAAATTCATTATATGTAACTTTAGGAACCTTAGAGAGTTGTTTTTTGTTTTCTTCAATATTTGGATTATCATGAAGTTTCTCAATTTTAGACGACGTAGATGCATTTTTTTCATCTTCATCACAAGTCTTCCTCTTAAAAAAAGAATAAATTCTTTTACTCTTTATCATATTTTTTCTAATATAAATTTGTCAATTCTTTTACAAAAAAAATAAAATTATGAATAACTCAAATTAAATCTTAAAAGCAAGACTCAATATTTTAAGAAAACTAATAACTTCTAAATGATCAGCTTCCCTTACCTTAGAGTAGATTCCTAATCTTGCTCTTTCCTTACACAACTTCAAAGCCTAAAATAGCTCTATCTACACAAAGAAGAGTTTGATCAACAATTAAAGCATGATTTTATGATCTTTAACAGATAGAGATATGCCTAGAGTATAGAAAAGCCACATACAAGAGAAAAACAAATTGCTTAAAAAAAAGAAGGAAAAAAATGAACTTACTCACAAGAAGAAATTGCTCAGTCCAAAATGTTCATTAACTCTTCAATTTTGTCGTAGTGCAATTTAATTTTGAAAATAATAAGGAAATGATGATGAAAATTGAGATAAAAATAAAATGAGAGAAAGAAATGGAAGCACGGAAGAGAAAAACCAAATAGAAAAGTATAAGAAATTATAATAGAAAAAAAAACATGATTTTTAAATTTAAAAAAAAAAATCCAAATTAAATTAATATAAATAAAGTAATAATATATAAATAAAGTAATAATATATAAATATATTTGTCTAAAATATGTAAAAAATAAAATAAAAGAAAAATCAACTAATATAAATAAAATAATAATATATAAATATTATTTTTTTTAAAAAAAAAAAAAAAGAAATGGTTGGGGGAGCCATGGCACACCTATGTCATAACCTTCTTCCGCCTGCAAGAGATCATATTTTAGCTATTTTTTTTAGTACATAGAGGTACAGACAATAATCATGGGGTGCAGAAAGCAAAACCTAATTTAAATTTTAATACACCTAGTATTTGAAAATACAATGCAATGTCAGTTTTTCCAGTCCATTTTGTAGAAATCAAATGAGAACTTCTGTGATTCTTCAAGAATCGATCTAGAGTATATTTTTAATTGAATCATTAATATAAATTTATTATATGGTAGATCAAATAAACTAATGTTTTAGTCGTCTCTACAGTCTATAGTGTGAATAACATTTTAAGAATTTGAAAACAATAGAAATAAGCACATTAGGTTGAAAGAATTAAAGTAAATAAAAACAGTCGAAAAAGTAAGAGTAGGTTCTAACAAAGTTAAAGTAATAACTTTCAAAAAATACATAGAAATTTGAAATAAGTTTAATGCAATTAATTAAATTGTCGAATTCTCTTGAGAGAAAAACAAATTTTAGTCACCTCTTTTAAACTGTGTCAACCTAATTGGAAATGTACCTAGAACTTTAATTTCAAGAATTATATAAGACGCACATTATTAACACGTATTTTTGCTATTGATAGTAAAATTTTAAACAATTACATGCCATTCTGGATCTTCAATTATTATGCAGAAGGTAAGAAAAGGAAAATGTTAGAACACTAAGTAAAGAATGGAAAGTACTACATTATTAATACACTTCCACCATACCTCTTCATAAAATCATTTTAACAAGTAAAAATCATAAACTAATACTTTTGGAACATTTTCAAGCGACCCCACAGAAAAAGTATATTATCCTACACTTGAACCCCACACAGTATAGTCTTTAGAGACCAAAATGATAAGAATGAACAGCGCAAATGATCGATCCATAAACATTGAAATTTGAATTTTTAACTACAAGAAGGTGCCATAAAGTGCTATAAAGTATAACCTGCTGCCTGTAAGCTAAACAAAATACGGATCCGGATCATATGAGAACAAATCACTGCTATAAATTAAGCAATAAAGCTTCTTTCTCATCTTTTTATAAACCAAAAGACAGTGATTAGTTTAAAGAGCTGCAGGGTATGATATCACAAGCAAAGCCTAGATAAATGAGGAGATAACATTTTCCGGTGACAAATGTGAAAACAAAATAAAATAAGGATGAGGATTTCATAATGTTCAATATTTTCAAACAACCTGATGAAAATATTGAATAACAATTTGAC
>Ga0214544_1003767_pt1 | contig 30926 bp, 9 predicted proteins | sample CNSS3metaG_FD_160074 | JGI IMG/M metagenome (GOLD analysis project Ga0214544, IMG submission 160074) | Root nodule microbial communities from cowpea collected in UCLA plant growth center, Los Angeles, California, USA - CNSS3 | ecosystem: Host-associated > Plants > Roots > Nodule | place: USA...
ATTTATTGAAAAATATGAAAACAAATGAGAAGATGGTGAATTTTGTGAATAATTGCATGCAGGTAATTGATGAAATGTTACGTCGTACCAATATTGCATTTTCTCTTTTTCGTGAGGCAACTAAAGATGTCAATATTAATGGTTCGTTCATATTTATTTCAAACATGTTAAAAAAGATTGGTTTAAATTTTATTTTTTATTAAATGATAATAAAATCTTTGTAAAGCATTTCTAAATATTTTCAGGTTATATCATACCAAAAGGGTGGAGAGTTCTGGTTTGGTTAAGAGCTATTCATATGAATCCTAAATATTATCCAAACCCAGAAGAATTTAATCCATCAAGATGGGATGTAATATATGATTAATTATGTTATTTTTTGGTGATTTTGAATAAATAATTTTATAAAATAATTCTATTAATTTGTGTGTTATTATTCTATGTGTAGGAAAACAATGTTAGGGCAGCAACCTTCCTTCCTTTTGGAGCAGGATCTAGGCTTTGTCCTGGAAATAACATTTTCAAATACGAAATTTCCATATTTTTACACTATTTTCTACTAAATTACAAGTAAGTATTATTTTCTTGTTATCTTTTCTTTTATTATGAATTATTCATTGTGAAGTAATACTATAAGAAAATATCATACTAATGATATTAATTTTATTGATAAAAAAATTTGTTGATAAAATAAAATTTGTCGGACAAATTTTATCAATAAATGTTTATTATTATTAACGAATTTTTTTCTTTAATTAAAAAGTGATAATAAATATAAGATGGGATTAAAAAAAAAGAGAAAAAAAAAGTGACAACATGTGATATGTTTCTATGCAAATAAAAACATCTGACAAAAAATAAATAAATAAAAGAAGTTATTTTATCTTTTTCAATGAAACTAGAATTATAAAAATATCATGCAGAGAAAAGAAAAAAAGGTAAAAAAAGTGAAAACCTAATTTTAAGGAAAGAGAATAAAAATGTTTAAAAGATAAAATTAGTTTGTATATAATATAACTTAAAAAGTAATTTTTAAAATATTTATATAAAAGAACTTCAATTAAGAATGACAAAAATTTGATCTATTTTAACCTGATTGACTGACTGCTAGCCGTCAAAATGGGACTATGAAATTGATAACGTGATTAAATTAAGAAAGAATTTTAAGAAATAAAAATATTAAATTAAATTAACTTCAGCATAAAATAAGTATAAATTCAGGAAATTTTGGAGACGATATATATGAGGGATTCCTGAAGTTACCTCATGCATACCATGCACTCTTCAAGAACTATTAATGAAAGCTTAATTTATAGGTTAATGGAAACCTATTTTCATCTTTTAATGCATGATTTACTTTCTAATTTACTAGGAAAAACACAAGTTTAGGCGTATGTTTCTCCTTTTTTTATTATAAATAAATGATTTAATTTAAAAAAAACAAAAATCATTTAAAACAATAAAATGGTAAAATAATTATTTTAGTTTAAAAATATTAAATTTAAATAAATAATCACTTAAAAAGTAAAAATAGTAAAATAATTATTTTAATTTAAAAAAAATACTTAAAGAATAAACTTAGAAGAAAAAAAGATATGCACTCAAAAAATTTCCTTTTATTAATTTAGATTCTTCACGAAGGAATATGAATAAATTTTATTTATTATTTTACTATCCTTCACCTTTTATAGGTTGGAGGAAACAAGTCCAGAAGGTCCTGAAGCTGTGTTCCCTTTCTCTCAGCCAAAAGACTTAGCTAAGCTCATAAAGCTCTCTAAATAAACCTAATTCAGCAAAATAATACTACTTTTTTTTGTTCAAGAACAAGAATAAGAAATTTGTAACTATATATGTGGAATATACTTTCATAGAAGAAGAATACAAAGTTTGTAATTGTATAATTGTGTGGGTATTTCGAGAGAGAATTACTGAGGAAATTTAATATTAATGAGATATGAGCTCAATCCATACATAAGGGATTGACATCACTCTTTAATCCAAAATCTTTAATCCAAAATCTTAAGGCGATGAGTTTATGGATTTTCACCCTTGTATGGTGCTCAATTATCCTATTTTTACTCAATGTGAAACTTAGACTTACACTTAAATTTCCAACAAGTTTGAAATATACGGAAAGAATTCCAAATATTCTGTTCTACATTTTATTAAATATCTTTTCACTGCTAAAAATAGAGGACTGTTTAAAGACAGTATTTTTGTTTTGAATTGTGGAGTTTAATTTTATCTTTAATTTTAAATGTTTGTTCAGATCTCTGGATTACCTAATCATAAAATTGTTTTACTCGGGACTGCACTACTTTTCAATTTCTTTTTCTCTTTATAAAATCAAAAGGTTTTTTTCTTATAACCATTTTATGAATACATAAGTGTAAAATGATATCAAACAACATTCCTAAGTTAAAAGTTTTAGTTTGCTTATTTGTGATTTACAACTTTAAATTTTATGCATCATCTTAAAATGTTTCCTTCATCTTATCTTTTATATTATGATATGGTCTTGTATTGTCTGAAAAATAGTCTGTTCAGTTTTATTGCATAGTGTGATAACACAATTTAAAAGGATGGTTTATATGTTTTCCCTCATTTTTCCACTAAATCTGAGTACTCTTCTAATGTGGCTGCTACCAACACTCTATCAAATCTGAACATATGGCATTCAACTTGGTCGTGCCTCTTTACAAGGTTTAAAGAAAGTTTTGAATTTGTGTAAAATACCTCACAGTAACAATTCTTCCAATTTCTATGATATACATGTATTCAGGAAAAACTACATCAATTGCCTTTTTTTGTTATTCTAATATAACATATTTTGCTCATCTTTTGATATTTTTGGGATCCTGCTCCAATCAATGCTACAAGTGGTACTAGATACTATGTTGTTTTTTTTTTTTTTTTTTTTTTTTTTTTTTTTTTTTTTTTTTTTTTCTTATTCTCCCTGTACTTTATCGGCTGAATTCTAAGTCTTAAATCTCAAATATTTTTGTTCAATTTAAAAGTTTTGTTGAACTACAAACTAATAATGTGATAAGTGTCTAGAATACTTTAAAATTTCATATTAATTTGACACTTATCATGCATTAATTGATTACAATTGTAGGTAAAACAACCCTTTTAGTTCTAAATATTGTTTCATAGCTCAAAAACAAATTAGTCAGTTTTTTCATTTTTTGACCAATTGAAAGCGTACTAGTCTGTAGCTTTTACATTCTAATTCTTCGGTCTATTTGATTCAATTGAAAGGGGTTTTATGCTTTCGAAAAAGTTTTAAACAATCAATTCAACCCCCCCTCCCCGCCCTTCTTGACTTAAATCACCATTTCAAAACTAACAAGAACTTTAACATAACAATAAGTAATCAAGACTTTACTTTGGTTAATTAACTTCTTACTTGATAAATAGATAAAAATTAAAATAGACATGATTAGGCATAGTAAAATTTGATTGAGATTGTACTTTTGTTGAATTTAGAATAAATAATCTAAAAAGTTCTTACTTTTAATTGAGACTATACTTTGGTTAATTGTAAGAATTTCAACAAACTAATTGACACTTTGCATTAACTAATTAGAAAATCTAAGATAATAATTAATTGAACAATACTCTTTAGATAACCAATGATAAATCATATTTTGAAAAAACAATGCTACTCATGACATATATAGAAGTATCAACTAATTGAAACTTTTTAAGATAATTTATTATATTGGAAGTGTTTGATTAATTTATGAGTTAAAGTAGACATGTTCATATAATTTTTAATGTTATTTATAATATATTTTGGGATATTTCTTTGTAAAATCTTATTTATCTTAAAATAAAAATAATATAATTAATTATTCACTTTACTCCATTAAAATGATTTAATTTGACTTATAGAATAAAATAAAAGTGCTTGATAAAAGTAAAATAAAATTGAATGCACACAAAGAAAAATTTGATACTTTCTCTTTTCATTTTTTAGTTCTTCAACTTTTGATACTTGAGAGAAATCTCAAGAGAGATGACACATGAGGATTTTGGAGATTGACCATTGGATTAATGATTGCACTTTGGAGTACATCCTTTTCTATATAAGATAAGAGAGAGTGATGAATGTTGTTGAGACTAGACTAGACTCGTGTGAACAAGGCTGGGAAAATTGAAAATGAAGATGTTCAACAAGTTTGGAACAAATGTGTAACTAATATATTTTCATATTATATTTGTATGCATGAGAGTAAGTGTGATATGTTTGATATTGTCACAAACTATATATTCAGAAGAGATGAGTAATGCTCGCTTAGACATTCATCCTCAAGCATTATTTCTCCCAGAGTATCCAGGTCGTGTTAGGGCAACATGATTTGGAGTTAGTCACAAAGATTATTTCCTGTCCAAAAGGCGTTATACACAACAAAAGCATGATACATTGACTGCTCAAATGAAAGATACGACTAAAAGAATGGCACAGATGGAGAATGAGATTATTTCAATTCAAAAAGAGGACACATCAAATAATATAGAAGAACCTAATATTGGTGTCAATAGTGGCCAAGGGAGTTCCAAACTTTCACCAAATAGTTTTCTCGAGGTAACTAACTTTTCTACATTAGCTTCAATGTTAGTGTAACTTGCTTACTTTAAATTTGCAATAACTCTCTACATTTGCTCACTTTAAATATTTTATCTTATAATTATATTTTATAATGTAGGGGGTCTCAAGTTATAAATTGTTTGTATCATCATTACTTTTGCTTGGTTGTCTATAGGAAATTATATAATATTAAAAGTGATACACTGCATGGTAGATCTCTACCTAATGGACATGTAAAAGTTAGTGTAGATATTGTTGTGGAGTCAAATGTATCCTTGCCTATACCTAATGTTGATAATGACATAATTACAATGGTGTAAGTGTTGAAATGGTTAGTTTAGCCAAGAAAGGGGGGTGACTTTTTGAAAACTAAAAAACCCTTTTTCAATGAATCAAACTGACCACAATCAGAATGCAAGTATTGCAGAACAGTACACTTTCAACCGATTAAAACCAAAAACAGCAGATTAATTTGTTCATACAATATGAATTAACAAATTAAAATATGAAATCAATCGGCTAATATTTTGGGAAATTATGTAGAAACACGAAATGCACGAAACTCACTCAATATATTCTCAACCAAGATGCGTTCCAATCAATATATTCAACTTAGTTATGATACCAGATAACACAAAAACACATGCATACTTAAGAAAGATTGATTTGGTTGGTTTTCTTGAGATTTAGATGATGCACAAGATAGGGAAAAGAAGATCACACAAACAATTTTATACTAGTTCACTCAATAACTGAGCTACATTCAGCTTATCAGGACAACCTGAGCCTGATCATGCACTAAATCAAAAGTTTTACACAATCCCTCCCATATTACACTTTTGATCAAAGTAAAAACACCAAGATTCATGAATCCCATAAGAATCTTATCCCCAACACTGTAAGAATCCCATTTCCAAACCTGGAATCACACCAGGAGCAATATAGAAACACATGAACAACAAAACCTGATGGAGGCTCTCCCTAGCCAACCAAACACATGTTCTTCAAACTTTAACCAAGCCAAAATGCTTCCAATATCAACCAAGATCTTCAATCTACAACTGCAATTATGTGATTCAGAGAGAAAGAGAGAGAGAGTTTTCCAAATACGTGTGACTGTTTTGGCGCTCCAAAATTTCAATTTGTACCTTTTCTCTCTGAAAACCAACTTATATAGCTTGGTCATAAGTGAATTCAACAGGTTGATTTGTCCGTACAATCTGTTGATTTCACTTAACTTAAGTGAAATCAATCGATTGAATAACAATTCAACAGATTGAATACATTCATACCAAAACTATATGCAACAAACATTTTAACATGTTAAAAACCTTTTTAACAGATTAAAAAAGGACACAACTAAGACAAAACGACATCTAACCTATGTCATATAGTCTACAAATATAATACAACATTTAAAATTCTTGATCTTCATGTCCTTTCCAGATTCAACAAACCAGAAGCTTGATCATCAATGCATCTTCATCAATTCTTCATCAACCTCATATGATTTGATGCACTTGCTTCATCAAATTCATGAACCAAGGCCATTTGTGCTTACAAATAGGATAGATAATAGGTACATTTATGGCATGGCCAATCAATCTCTTATAGGTTATTGATGTGGTATGTTTACAACTATATTAATTCATAATTATTTATGAAAATATTTTATCTATTACCTAACTTGTTTACATGATGATGTTTTAGAATTTCACTCTATCTAAAAAGAAAAAGATCAATAATGCAAATTAATTTGTTACACCTAAAAGAAAATGTCAAGGGAAAATGATCATTCAACATACTCCTTGTAAAGTGATTCATCCCAATCTTCCTCAATGGTGCAACTACCTCTCTTCATACATGAAATTAAAGCCTACAGAGTCACTTTCCCTAGTAGAAATGGAGAACGACATATTTCGACTACATGAACATAAAGTAATCCTTAATGTAGAAATTATTGGAGAAGTTATTGATTATGCATGGCTAGGTGCAACTACAATTTCTATATATATATTGGGTATAATATACTACTTTTTATCATTAACTTTAATATTTGATTAGTAACTCTTATCATTAACTTTTTATCATTAACTTTAATCTTTGAATATCATTAATTTTTTATCATCCCCACACCGAGTAACGGGTCTCGTACTTGTACCTGTTTTCTTACTGTTTCAATATAAATTAATTAAAATTTATAAAATAATACAAAATTATGGTAAAGGAAACGTAATATTATCAAATATTCAATATTAAAAGGAGGGTATTTATTGTTTCTTCAATATCAAACAACTAAAAAGAAATTATAATTGTATACATTTCAAATTAAAATACAAGATAGAATTTTATAAGAGGCAAAACATTTATTAAATTTGCATAGTTGATAAAATTTTCAAATATTTCTAAAATAGTATAAAAGGAAAATAAATATTTAAATGAAAAATTATTTAAAATGTATGTTTACTTAAATTTGTTAAATTCTAACGAAATCTATTGTGTTGTACATTAATAAACATTATAATACATCACTTAGTCGAAATCACTAAAAAAAATAGATTAAACTAATAATAATTGAAATTTAATATAGATCTTTCATATTTTGAACTTGAATATATGTTGGATGGTGATAAAAAAGATTCATGACAATTACATTAAATTATTATATTATAATGAAATATGTACTATACCTAGACAAACCCATACAACTACCCGGACTAAACCGCCTACGTATAGTCCTATTATAAAAAGAATAGACAGATGGTTAACTAGACAACATAACACACATGACGGCTCAGACTGCCTACTATAAAGGGTAGTGCATAATGAAGAGTCGCTAACTCCAAACTTAGGAAATCGCAAGCGAGGTCCTAGTGTCCACTCACTAACACAGGACTTGGGCTTGGCCCAGACCCATCCAGAATCTGAATATTGGCCTAGTGCAACTAAGGGGGTCAAGCCCATAAGAAAAGGCAGACATAATTAATGACTCTATAACTACACGTGGACCCCAACAATTAAGGGGTATACTTTCATTAATTCATTAATCTAAGATTTGACTTTTAAGAGCCCTTGCTGACTTGATCGTCGAAGCCCTTTCCGTAGGTAACCCCTTAAGGGTCCAGACCGCCAACACTAGGAGAAGGCGCATCCAAGTCAAGGAGAAACCAGTTTAAGAAGTTATTGATTGGGGTAAGATGTGATTTGTGTTCCCTAACATTCTGTTATTGTTTCTGCAGGAACAAAATATCTTGTTTTATACACTAATAAAAATTATAATACATCACTTGATCAAAATCACACAGAGAACAACAAATATTAAACTAACAATAATTGAAATTTAACATAGATCTTTCATCTTTTGGACTTCATTATGTATATGATGGTGATAAAAAAGTTCATGGCAATTACATTATATTATTATTTTATAATAAATACAATTTATTTACATAATTATAGTATAAAATTACAAGAATGATGATGAGTTAGAAAATAAAAAATAATTATATAAAAAGCATCAAAATAGTATTCTACATCATAAAAATAAACAACAAATAAAAATATTAAAAAAATGATCAAATGGAAACAATTTTGATAGACCGTTGAATGAAATCACATAAAGAAAACAAATTATAGTTAAGGGTATGATAAGATGACAATAGTATTCTACACGATAAAAATAAACAACAAATAAAAATATTAAAAAAATGATCAAATGGAAACAATTTGATAGATGTTAAATGAAATCGTACAAAGGAAAAGAAATAGATAGCTAAGGGTGTAACATCCCATTTAATAGATAAATCTAATTAAATAAAACATCGCATACTTTATAATATCCAAAGAGCACGAGGCTTATAGTATAAAGGATTTTACAGTCATCCAAATATACCAAAAAGGAAAGCAAAGACACTACACAATGCCAGGAACAAAATATAAAAGTTCAACAGATGTCCATAAAGATTGCTCATAAAACAAGATATTACAAAATAACAAAGGTTCTTCAGCTCAATAGTGAGCAAAACTTCAACTCATGACCAACTACGCTGTAGCGTGCCCATCATCACTACAATCACCAAGGGTTCCCATATCTACTCAGACCAAGGAATTGGTGATCATTGCAAAAATGAAAACCACACAAGAAGACAAACAAAAGCAAGAAGGGTAAGCTAGAGTAAAAAGACTTATCATACCATTAAGCATGCAACTTACAGTCAAGAACACATCAATCATCCAAGCATGTGATAGCAAACAATAAGACTCTAAGACTCAATTTATCCGGATACATATAATAGGTTAGATTCACCGGATGCCTATGCTTGTGGTGGCCTCTACTACTCTATAGAGTCATTGCTAATGGGTTTCACCCTACCACGCACAAGGTTAGCCTTCAAATATCTAAGGTCATTATCCTACCAAAGACTAGGGCCTCTTGCTCCTCTCACCACTTGAGTCAATCTGCTCTACGTGAGACTAACCGACTCTTTAGAGTTTCAGGATGCAATCCTTACTTGAATCCTTACCTAATTATATACACTACGGCACGACCCTAAAATCTCACTAAGAGATTCATGGAATTACATCCAACTCATACCACAACCATGTCTCTCCAACCAACCACGAGTTTATTATGCATAACAATCTCATGCGAATATCCAACCAACCAATCAGCCATGATTCATGACTTTATTCACATCAAGCTCATCAATTCCAATCCCATTATATCATATAGAACATACAAGGCATCATACTTAAACTTTTTAAAGCAATAAACCAACCAATCATTAGAAACACATAGATATGCAAGCACTCTGTCAATCTCACTTGAGCTAAGAGGCTCTCGCTTAGGCGAGAGGAACCCCTAGCTCAAGCTACCAGCTCTTACCTGGGCGAGGTTGCAAACAGAGGGCACGATGAGGTCTCGCTCAAGCTAGCCCACCTCGCTCAAGCGAGATCACTCTCGCTTAGGCGAAGGGCCTTCGCTTAAGCGAGCCCTCAAAATAGAGGAGGGTGAGCGCAGGCGAGAGCTCCTCGCTTAAGTGAGAGCTTTTCGTTTGGGCGATCACCCAGCTCGCCTGGGCGAGTTCAGCAGAACCCACCTACTCTCACGCATGCCGTCACAACCAGAAGCACACCATAGATTTTCCATATCGTCAACAACACCACACAAGCATTCAAGAGTACAAAACATTCCAATAGCAGACAAAATAGCATAGAAACACGAAACCCTAAGTTTCCTTACCTGGAGTGGAGCTAAATCGTAAGAAAAGCGGTCTTAGGAGAATAAAGGAGTACTGTAACTCCAACTGGTGCAAGAAACTGGAAAACAGACGCATAGAGGCTAGCATAAGGTTGCAAATTCAACCCAAGGTAGAACCCAGACACTGGAATGGAAAGGAAGGGGTAAAGTCCAAGCTCAACTTACCTGGAGGGGACGTTCGAGTGAAACAGTGGGTGTTTCGATTGTGCCCTAGCAAACCTCACGCTGCAGTTCTAAGAGGGAGGAGGAAGTTGGACCGTTTCTAGAAAATGAGACACTAAAAGTGAATTAGGGCTGGAATGAAAGGTCTCCTTCCCTTTGGACAAGGGCTGGTGGGATGGCCCTAGGCCCAACAGACAAGGCTAGGCCCTTATATCACAATGCAAAAAAAGTGGGCCTTACAAAGGGTGTGATAAAATGAAAAAGACCTTAGAGATCTGATAAAACTTTTCAAATATCAACATAGTCGAACAAATGAGAGATAATAAAATGTGTTTTAGCAAAACAAAATAGTTCTCCAAATGAATGAAAAATTAATAATAATATAATAAAAAAGATAAGTTTTTTATATTACCTAGTAAATGAAAGATTTATGTTATTAAACACTTAAATTGACAGTGTTAAACATTCTCATGTGCAAATAAAATAAAATAAATAAAAATATTAAAAAAGAGTATAAATATTCAAATGTGAGAAATAAAAAATATTTAGAAAGTGTGGTAAGAGAAAAATATCTTGGAGTTGCGAATGAATTTTATGACAAGTCAAACAATTAGAAGAAATATAAAATAGAAAGTTTATTATATATATATATATATATATATATATATATATATATATATATATATATATATATATGGTTACTTAATAGACTATGAGTATTTTAATAATTTAAATGGGAACCGGATAGGGCAGGGATGAGTATTACGGTAGGTATGGGAATGGGAACGATATGTACATCCTCATTCTCATACCTAATTGAAAAAGTCGAGTATTTACCATACTCTTACCCATATCCATACCTAGTCAATGTGGCGATTCTCAGTTTAAACTGAAACGATTTCAAGAAATATCCACGATAATAGATTTATTTGTTATCGATAATAGATTTATTTGTTATCGCTAACTGGTGTTCTGTATGATCACCGATTAATTAGAATGTAATTTGCAAAGTCAAATATTAAGTTACCAGCCGTGTAGGCTACAATTATCGACAAGGAAATCCTTGCTGATAAGCTTATATAGTCAAAAGGCATGCATTATTACAAGTTTATATCAAGTGATAGATTAAAGGTATGCCTTCTATTTCATTATCATAGCTCGTAGGTGAGTAGTTTTATTGATTTTACTCTGTCCCCATTATTATTTCTTATTTGTTTTGTTTCATCATGGTTTGGGCATCATTGAAAATGTATGTGGTGAGGACGCCCCGCTTGAAATCAGAGATGACGAACTCGTACGTGAATTTGAACAAAGTTTAGCTAGATTGTTATTAAAGTAAAGAAGCTGTGTGAAGTCTTTGACGTACTCGATTAGAACTTCCTCACATCTCTAATCTTAAAGCCTTTGGTTTTGGAGATTTATTTTTCTCCTAGAATAAAAATTCTTAAATTCTATTAAAATGTCCTTCTTCATTAATGGTAATTATTTATTGGATATCTTTCCTGCAATCCAAAGTCAAACCATTGAAACCCACTTTCGCTTGTATTATTTAATATTGCAGAAGACGTGCTGATTAGAGGTCTTACTATCTTTAAACCAAATACAATATGGTTTGCGTTAGTCAAAACCTGAATCATTTAATGGCCAGGTATACAAGATCTATAAGTAGAAAGTTTTGACTATAGTACATATAAATTAGTATTAAAATATCTCCAAGTTGATTACATACCTTCTAATAATATGTTAAGAGTTGTTTTATCAAGTTAGATGATATAATAATATGTTTAATTTAATTCAGTAACTTAAACATAATTAAAGTTACAATAATATATATATATATATATATATATATATATATATATATATATATTTTTTTATATATATAATAAAAAAAAAATAAATAAATATAAAAAAATATATATATATATATATATATATATATATATATATATATATATTGTTGTAAATATACAATAAGAAAATAATATCTTTAATCGGAAACATACTCACATCTAAAAATATAAAATTTAGATAAAAGCACACAAAAAAATTAACATGATTCGACACTTCAAAATATACATTCACAAATACTAAATACAAGTATATTACTAATATAATGACCTCCGAGCAATGATACAAGCAAGTGCACTAGTTCAATTGTAATACCAAGTATCCATATGGATTTCATCGATCTTTGTCAAAAACTATAACTTTATTTGGATTTGTGATTAAAACAAATTGGTTGTGAATAAAAGTGTTGATCCATAAATGTTGGAAGTCCCACATCGATTAGAGATAAGACTAATTCACAATATATAAGTGGGAGCAATCCTCACCTTACAAGCCGATTTTGTGGGGTTGAGTTAGGCTTAAAACTCACTTCTAACATGGTATCAGAGCCAAGTTAAAGTCTATCCTAGCGAACTTTCTTGGACATTCTGTTCCACTCGATATCAGGCCGCTAACGGACCACCCGCTAATTTCTTGTCCCACGCACGAGATGAATATACCTCGACGTGAGGGGGTGTGTTGGAAGTCCTACATCGACTAGAGATAAGACTAATTCACAATATATAAGTGGGAGCAATCCTCACCTTACAAGCCGGTTTTGTGGGGTTGAGTTAGGCTTAAAACTCATTTCTAACAATAAACTCCAATAAAACATGTTGAGAACAAATTTTGCTACTTTGATCTTAAACACAATTATTGTTTTATCTAATTACCAAGGTTAATTCATTGTTCCTGGAAGTACACTAATGTAATCCTAGACCCATGTTTGTACCCTAGGACCTAAAGTATTCAAACATAGTGAGATTTCTCCATTCCTGATGAAAGAACTTTTGCATTAGTGATCAAACTATATCACCAAATAAAGTATACATATGCCTATTTGCTACCTGAAAACATTAGATGATCTAATTTGATCTATAACTCAAACTAGCTTTCACCAAATTTAAGTTAGATGAAGTAGATGAATGATTTTTTTATCAAGAAACAAGCAAATTAAATCACCACCAGATTAAAGAACACTTAAATAAAATAGTAAAACAGTACTAATACATAAGTTCAGAGAGCTACATCAAATCTCAACACTAGGAAATTTAGAACCTCATATTGATTCTAATAATGGATCATAGGAGTTACTGCATTTCATCCATGTCTCTTCTAATCTAGGAAATATTACAAGTGAAAGTGGAAGATAAGTCCTAAAGAGAAGTCTAGGAATCTGATGTCTAAGCCAGGGTGTAACATCCTAGTCGGATATTACTAATTTTAAATAATATAAAATAAAAGAAATAATAAAGTCACATTTATTTAAATGTCTTTCTCAAAATGCGGAAAATTAAATCCTTCTTAATCGTCATTCATAATAAATATAATTTATTTTCAAGTGCTTACATTTCCAAAACTGGGAAATCAAAATCTAAGTTACAAAGTAAATCAAGCAAACAATAAAATCAAATCCCCAAGCATCCCTGCTCTGGCTTTATGCCTCACCGGCACCACCTGCAACATCATATGCTCTTGTGTAACGCGTTACACGATCATCGCCAAACACAAGCAGATAGGACGAGCTAACAGTATCAAATTATAAATACAATTCAAATATATATATATATATATATATATATATATATATATATATATATATGAATACACTCATCAAAGGAAATTTATCCTTTGATTCTATACCACACGACGATCACCATGTTATCCATGTTCTACGTCTTTAGATGATAACCTCAAGATACCCTTTATTGCCTCCACCTACAAGTCACAACTTGTAGAACACGTGTGAGAAACCTGCTATGGACCACACTCTGTAACACCAAGTGGAGTTACTAATACGAACCATAGTTCGTATTTATCCCAAGACTACCAAACTCGCCAACTAATTCCAAAGAGAGTAATCTTTCCTAGACCCATTTGTACGACCCATAACTCGCACACTCACACCAGCAATACTCGCCAATCCGAGCCACAACTCAAGGAATGCTCGTGTCCATCCGCCATCCCGAGCCACAACTCAAGGGAAGTCATTCCGAACCATAACTCAAGGAATGCCACGTGTTTACCCTCTATCCGGAGCCACAACTCCAGGGATACAACAGCAAAGTCCATCATTAAGGTATCACCAAAAGCCTTGTAAACCACGCACATCCAAAGAAATAAGCCACAAGACGTGTAAAACTCTAAGTCTCATTATGCACCTGGAACTACTATTCCAAGCACACCATACTAATACTTGACCATGGATCCAAGATATACATGCTTCCATGAACATGCCCGCTTGTGGTCTTGCCTCTACAAACCTCCCCGCTCATAGCCCAACTCTACGGACCTCCCCACCCGTAGTCCAACTGATGTGATCAAACAACTATGAACCTTCCTACTCGTAGTAGCCCTCAAGTGTGATCAAGGAACATACAAACCTCCCCATTCGTATCCTCACACGAGAGCATCATAATATAAACCTCTCCACTCATATTATCATGTGTTCACCACCAATTATGGACCTACTTGCTCATGACATAGTCAAGCATCTCCTGGTTCAAGTCCAACATCACAAACACGCAAAACACAAGCCAAGCACTACCTAAGCACTGCCAGGTGACATTCCAATGCAAACCACTTGGCGGAGACCTCTCACCGCCAGGTGCCAATAAGATCCTGACCCACTATTTTTAAGGCTATCGCCTGGCGGGTCACCCCTCTCCGCCCGACACCACGCGCTCCAGGGATATCCCTGATTGTCCTATCGCTTGGTGGCCCCTATGTGTCGCTAGGAGCTATACTAGTAGCGAAACTTTACTAGTTTTATCACCCAAAACAAAGTAAAATCAATCCTACTCTTATAATTATGCATATCCATAATCAAGAATATTGGCTTCCAGAAATCAACATGACTCATGAAGAATCTCAATTTAGATGGCTTTAGCATACACATACACAAGTTTCACCATATATCATATGCATCAATCCCTACATATTCATATATATACTACACCATTTAAAACCATGCTAGCATTCAGTTCCAACTTATGAATAATGCATGCGCAAATCAAATATAAAGCAACAACACTCTAACAACTTAAGCACATGATTCTATGCACCAATGCCAATTAATATAGCACTTCACACCTCCTATGCAACAATTTAATTTATATTGATACACATGCATTCACCAATAAACTAATTCTCAACATATGACTAACCCAAAGGAACATTCAAAAAGACTTACAACATAACCAAATCATGCTTCCTACTAGGGATGTCAAAAAAATTCGTACTCGCGGGTATTTGCGGATAAAACCCGCAATGGGTAGGAAACGAATATTAAAAATGGATACTCACGGGTACAGGTATTTTTGATACCCGCATGTTAACGGGGCGAGTATGGGTGTCGTAGTATCTGTGCCCGTTGATACTCGTACCCACTAAATTTTAATTCACAAAATACCTTTATATATATATATATATATATATATATATATATATATATATATATATATATATTAGTAAAAAACATTCTGACCTAATTTTTTCTAAGTTGCACATTTTATCTTGTCTTCTGTCTTCATTCTTCCAGCTTCAAGTATTGGTACGTTGTCTTCTTCCAAGTACACCCCTTGACATTCTTCTCTTTCCTTTCTTTATAAGAATACTTGGCACGTGACAGTTAAGGTTTATTATTTGTTTATTTTCAGGAATCAATCGAAGAAAATGAGCTTATTGATCAAACCACTAATTAAAGAATTTTCATTGTATTGAATGTTATTTTATATTTATTTTTATAATTATTTGGACTTGTATGAACTTGAGTTTATTTGAACTTTATTTAAAATTTATGACACTGATGTATTTTATTTTATTTTATTTGAATTTATGATTAAATATTTATTTTTTAAATAATTTTGTAAATACCCGTGAGTACCCGTGGATACCTACGGATATGAAAAAAATATACAGGTACCCACATAACGGATACCCAATGGATATGGGGACAGGTACGAGATAGATATTTATCCAACAAGTAAGGTATGGGTGAGCTACTACTCGTATCTTACCTGCCTCGTTGACATCCCTACTTCCAACTCATGCCACATTAGTAGTTACTTTAAATTATCAAGAAATTATTCATGCATTTTAAAGACTTCCAAACCAACAATCATGAGTAACATATATCTCTAGCTACATAACTCCAAATCAAATCTCCACCATTCAAAGTAAAGAACAACATGTTAGGGATCACCTGCCAAAATTTCACCTAAATCGAATAGTTAAGGAAACAGGAAAATGCAGTTTTCCGAAAACTACACAGACCAGAAATTAAGGACCTAGCACCTAGAAGTATAAAACCAGCGCCCGACGATTCCTATTGCGCAAAAATACGAAAAATAGTATTTTCATGAAAAGAACACCAGCACCCATCACCTTACGGCAACTCTTCACCGCTAGGTGGTTCTTAACAAAAACCCAGAAACTGTGTTGTTTTAACATGAGTCGCCTGGCAGCTTTGACGGCTTGCCAGGCGATTTTGGAAAATTTCCTAAAACGCAATATAACCCAAAAAAATGCACAACTAGTCATCTAGGCTTATCATACAATGAAAAATTACGTAAATAAATAAATATTAAGCATGAGGTACAACTCTTCTAACCTGGTTCTCCTTGCTCAAATGAAAAATGCTAGAGTCCTCTTGAATCACAATTGATCAAACTCATATTCCTTCCCTCACCCTTAACAAGTAGTTTCCTAACCCTTCCATCTACTCCTCAAGACGACTAAGGTTTCTAACCCTTCCCATCCATGCCAAAAGTAATTTTAGAAAAAAGGAACCTTATTTTTCTTAAGTTAAGGTTTGAACACACAACCACTCCATTGTCAAGTCAATGCACAATCATTCAACCAACTCTCACATAACTAAATATTCTCTACCACTTAAGCTAGTACTATTCCAAATCATAAACCCCAAATTAAATGCCATAAAGGTTCCCACTACCCGCATTTATTAAATAATAATTTATTTAATTATTTAAATTTCTCAGGTCTTACATATGGGGTCTGCTATGTTTTTATAAAATTTTTGGTTTTGGTTGCAGCTCCAAACATGGTGCCCAACTTGTAAAAAGGTTTGCTTGCTTATAGTTAAGACTCTCTTCGTGATGTTCAGCCCACAAGGTTTCCTTCAAGGGTGGATTTCCTCCATGGTTAAGCTCCAAAACTTGGTGCTTAAAATTTCTTCATGGTGAAGTTCTTCTCGTGTGGCTCAAGACATATTCTTCATGTAGTTTATGATAACCATGTTGATCAAGGCTGGAACGTGTGCTCTCCATGTAGTTACATCATTTAGAAAGTGTATTTTAAGGTTGTAATTTATGTTATAGACCTTATAACATTAATTAGATGTTTTTGGTCTTAGGTGTGTCTTTTAATATGTTGAATGGTTTTTCAACAGGTTAAAATGTCTCTTTTAATCTATTGAATAGTTTTTTAACAGGTTAAAAGGTTGGCTGTAGTAGTCTTAAACTGCAACAAATTTAATCAGTTGATTTAGTTTTTAATCGACTGATTTCACTTAAGTCAAGTGAAATCAACCGATTGATTTGAAATCAACCTGTTGAATTTCGTAACAGTTTGACTATAAAAGCTGTGATTTCGAAAGAGAGGTTAGTTGATAATTTTAGACCACGATTTTGTTCTGGAAACTTGTGGAAACTCTCTCCTTCGTGATCATACAGTTTGCAGTAGTGGAATATTGATCTTGGATCAATTTTTGGAGCTTTTGGCTTGGTTTGAAGCTTGGAGAAAGGGGTTTGTGGTAGGATGGGTTGTGCTACCACTGAGGTTTGATATTTCTCAAGCTTTGTGTGTGTGCTTGGTGGTTTTCCAAGTCTGCAAGAGGGTTCTTGCTGTGATGGTGTGATTCTTATATGATTCAAGAGTCTTTTGTGGTGTTTTTGCATATTTTAGAAGTGTAAGGGTGGATACTTTGTAAATCTTTTGAAATAATGCAAAGTCAAGCTCAGGTTGCCTTGACAAACTGGATGTAGCCCAGGTTTGAGTGAACCAGTATAAAAATCTCGTGGTGTCCTCTCTTCTATAACCTTTCTCTCATGCATTTTCATTTTAAAGTTTAAAGAACTTGTGCTTTAATAATCTTTTTCACGATCTTGCATGTTTTCATGACATTTGCACCATTGAGCATCTTTGTATAATCATTTAGAATCTGTCTTGATCATTCTTGTGCATTGTTTCTGGTTTAAATCTTAAATATGCATTTCTGTATTTTTCCCAGTATTTCAGTCGACTATTTTCCTGTTTCAATCGATTGATTATACCATAAGAGAATCTGTTTAGTAAAATTAATCTGTTAACTCTGTTTTTGATCGAGTGAAAGTATATTGTCTAGCACCTTTTGCATCCTAACTTGGTGATCTATTTGATTCAATTAAAGGTGGTTTTTATCTTGCAAAGATAGCCTAAATTTTTAACTAGCCAATTCAACCCCCCCTTCTTGGCTTTTCAACTATTTCAAAACTAACACATGACACACACACACATATATAAATATATATCAAACAAATTCACTTCTACACACTAACATAAAGAAGACTTTTTACATTTGTTATACATTAGAGGTGATTACGAGAGATGAAAATTTATTTATATTAAAATCCCTGACGTAAATTTATGCCTATTGGTTGAATAACAAACCTAAAAGGGATTAAGTGTTATTGCTTCAACATAGAGAACCAATCTAGAAATCCAAAAAATTTAACCTCACTAGCCAACTCAAAACCACTAAGTTTTTAATCTACACAATCACTTGTCAAAAAAAATTATTAAACACTCAAAAGTGCAGGATCCACAAAAGATGGAAAAATGAAAGTACCTTCACGCATGGGGTAAGAGGTCTCCCATCTTAGATGTCTTGTCTTCGTATGACTACGTTATTGGCAACATTAATGCAAACCTTTAGCGTATCAAGATTTAAGTACTCTACCTAAAGCAACATAATCGCAACAAGTTAAGCAAAAGGGGTTTTACCTAACATAATGAAAGATCTATGAATCGCAATTTTTTTAGCGTCAATGACGACCCTAATCTAACACATGGCCAGCAAAAAAGTCAAAGGAATGCACAATGGTGAGAAAAAAAGGGGAAAAGGATAAGAACCCAAAACCTGAAAATCTTATGGTTTCTAATGGAAGCCTTAACTCGTAAAAAATATTCTTTGGCATTGAGAGAAAGTTTTGTGTAGGGAGAAAAGCGAGAGGGAAATGGGCATTGCAAATTTTTTTAAACAAATTTACGTGTAACATGTAAAGGTTAGATGTAAAATTCCTATTTTATGTTTGGTCTTTACATGTCAGACGTAAATATTGATCATTCATTTATAAAAATGTCATCATGCATTTTTTACGTCTATTGCCTACATGTTAGGCATAAATTCAATGACGTGGATGACAATTTTGGTGTTAGTGACACAACCAACTTTTAACGACTTACGAAAACTAATTTGGCTTACTATTTAGCTCATCTCTATTATATTATATATTTTATCTATTATATTACACATTGATTTTAATACTACTACCAAATCTCTTAACCATTTATCTATTATCTATTATATTCACTCTACTGCATTAATAACATTTAAAGTTATATCTTAGTGGCCTCATTCTAGCTATACATATCACTAGGATATTTTATTATTTGTACTAAAAGTACAATATTTTATTCTCCCTTACTAATATCTAAGAATATCTTTAATAACACCTCACAATAGCTAACAATATCTAAGAATATCCCATAATATTTGACAATATCTAATAATAAATAACCATATATAAGAACAATAATAGAAATCTTAAAGTTAGAGTCGAGCAAAAGTCCAAGCAAAATAAATAAAATTCACTCTAATCGTGAATAGTGTTCATCTTTGCGTGGGTCAAAAACGCATCCTAAACAACTAGAAGCTATAAGGGTTTGTGTCAACCTAAAAAATTAGGGCATTAGCATGGACCTAACCCGTTCTAAGAAAATAAAATTGTAATTAACTAAACTAACATAGGTTTAACCCATGCTCACTTTTTTATTCTTTAAAAGAAAAAATATTATTGATAGTGACAGTCACATTTATTTTTTTTAGAAAAAGATATTAATTATAGTGTCGGTCAAGTGGGAGATTGTTGTAATGTCCTGTGTCGGTCAAGTGGGAGATTGTCACCGGAATCTTCACTAAACAAATCAATTTGGCAATGTGGGGCTTTAATGGTCCAATCAAAAGCACAAGCAGAGGGTGGAGAGTGTGTGTTATGCGTGAAGGAGAAAGGTGGTGTGCAAAGACAACGTTAGGTGTGGAGGTGTACGTGGAGAAAAAATGGAGATAGGGGGTTTTGAAGAAGAAGGGTGGATCCATGTGAGGAAGAAAATAGTTAGAAGTGTGTGGGGTGAATGGGTTTTTTCGGGGAGATTTATTAGAGAAGAAGAGAGCTAAAGATGAGGAGATAATGGAGATGGAGGTGGAGTGATAGTGGGTTTGGTTGGTATTTGGAAGAAGATGAAAGAGATGGTGGTTATACCCAAGACTGGTTCAAGGGTGAAGCGAGTAAAGCACTTACTTTAGGTCTCAAGAATAAGAAGCCCTAAAAAAAAGTTTTTTACTACTAATATTTCTCTATTCAATTAATTATAAAATTATGTTTAAGAAAAAAAAGGCCACACAATTTTTTTTAATACTAATTAATATACCTTTATTAAACTAATTATAAAAATATGTTTAAGATAAAAAAAGGCCTCAAAAAATATTTTATTACTAATATGGCTCTACTAAATTAATTATAAGTTTATGTTTGGAAATAAAATTTAATTAAATTATTATTAGTGTATATTAATTTTGATTGGTAGTAAAAATGATAATTAATGAGTTAAAACATTTTTTAGTGAATTATAATTTTGTTTATAAGAAAGAGAATGATTAGTCATCTTTATTCTCTTATAATCAATCTGGATCATGTGGCCCGTGTGTACCAATTTTTTCATTCTCATTTCTGGTTAGTATGTTTTTTCTTTTTATTTGTGTAGTTATTTTTATTCTGTTTTGGATTTGTATTAGAATTAGAAATATGTTTCTTTTGTCTAGTTTTGTTTTTCAGTACTTTTAGATTTACGAGTTTCGAGAGTTTTTTTTCTGATATATCTTAAGGAGAAAATGAATTTTTTTTTACAAAACTATTAATTAGATTATGATTGTCTTTTGGTGGATAATAGATTAATTTGAGCATAATTCAAAATTAAGTTTTCTATAGAAAGATAATTCAAGTTTTGGGAAAAAAAGACTTACTATCGAGCTTAGAAGAGCAATATATATTCTTTAATTATTATTATTATTATTAATGATTAATCTTAAAATAAACAACTTTGCAAGTTTGTGAAAAAGTTGAGATTTAAGAACGAAAAAGAGACTTGAGACTTTAAGATACTACAAGTCTACTACCAAGTTTATTTTCTTGACAACTAGAACCAGGTTTCATTGTTTTAATTCATTCATTCTATATATTTATCTTTAGTAGTGTTTTATATATTATCATTTTTATTTCATATAAAAATATATTTATATGTCAACTAGAAAAATTGAATCAGGTTATTCAAAAATTCAAAAGAAAAGAAGAATTGAGACTTTAAAAAGAAATGTTTAATGAAATTAATTATGTCAATTTAATAAATAATTTTGCATCATAAAAAGCTTAAAAAATAAATTTTAAATAAAATGCCACATTTTTAAATTTACTTTAGGCCTCCCAAATCGTTGAACCACCCCTAGTTATACCACTTGTATGGCAAATTTCGTGAAAACTGAAAAAAAGAAGAAGAGAGAAATGTTTCACGTGGGTAACAAGAAAGTAAAATTTGTGAATTTTGAAACAAATGCATTCCTCATTTAATTTTTAAATCATAAATACAACTCCCTTAGTGTTGGTCTAGCCCACACAATGTTTCATGTTAATATTTTTAAATTTGCATCATTTTTAAAGTGGGATTAACCCATTCTATTATTAATTTTATTTTTTAGCGTCAACCTACTTCACACAATGTTTAATATTATTGTTTTTATTCATCGATTAACTTGCATCCATTTTAAAGTGAGTTTGACCCACATAAAGATAACGTAATAGCGCAGTCTTGGAGTTTAAACTTAACTCCTTACAACCTAAGGCACACCAAGATGCCCCAAAAGAAAACTAGAAAAAGAGTTTAACATAAAGTATATAAATCCAAGGACGATCAGGTACATGGGCCATAGCCCTAAAAAAAGCCCATTACGAAATTGAAGTCCAGCCTATGCAGACTATGCAGCGGAATCATCCCTCCTCTGTTGACCGCGAATACCTCTCTCATATGCTCCCATCAATAAATTGATTATCATCGCAAGGATAGAAGGACAACATACAAAGCAATCAACAAGCAAAAGGGTAAGCTAGAGCCGACAAGATTTCATTAATACCATCAGATATATTTTCACAATACATATCAACCAAGCATGTTATGACCTTTCAATCAATACACTAAGACTTGACTTGACTCATCCAGATACATATAACTTGGTCGAATTCAGCGGATGCTCGCACTTGTGGTGGATACCTCTGCTCACCCCCGAGCTGCTCACCCCCGAGCTGCTCACCCCCGAGCTATGTGTTACAAGTGTTACAATGAATCAATTTCCCTCACACACAAGGTTAGCCCTTAATGAATTTCAAGCCTCCTACTACTCTCACCACAAGAGTCAGTCCGCTCTAAGTGAGACTAACTGACTCCTTAGAGTGTCAGGATGCAATCCTTACCTTGAATCCTTACCAAGTTATATAGATGGGGCACCACCATGGACACCCACTAACAGGGGCCATAGAATTATGTCCCGACCACTGAAGCACGACCCTGGAATCTCACCTAGAGATTTCAAGGAATTACGCACTGACCACAAACCAAACATAATCAACAACTAATTAAAAATTATCGCGCATATATGCATACACATATGTCAACTCTCATAACCAACCTCTTTCATATTCTAGGTCAAACCAATACCAGCACATCATGCTCCATCCATGAATTAGAATCTCAAACCATCTCACTACCATTGCCACTTTCGTAACCAACCATTTCATGCTCATTTCATGCCAAGGATTTATTCAAGTTTGTCATTCATAACTCATACACCCTCCCACTCATGCATATTATACCCTTCATGCCATTATACGATAACCCCATCAATTACATGCCAAACATAAAAGAACAAGAAAGAAAACACCACACTAGAGTGTACCCTCGCCCAGCTCGTCGCTCAGGCCAAAAGGGTCTCGCTCAGGAGAGAGGGACTCTCGCTCAGGCGAGCTCCCCTTCGTCTAGGCGGGAGCTTGATAAAACTGGACAGGACCAAACGCGCTAGCTCGCTTAGGCGAGCTCTCCTCGCCTGAGCGAGGCAGTCCTTCCCTCAAAACCAGAATCACTCGCCTGGGCGACAGCTCGCGCAAAAGGCCTGGGCGAACTTCCACCAGACTCGCTTAGGCGAGTCTGACTCGCCTGGGCGAGATTACCAGTTCTCGCCCCTGGTCTCACCTGCAACAGATGCATTTTCAAACCCAAGCAATCACACAACACATTCCACGCACCAAAAACAACGATCAATCCATACAAACATCAAGCAAGCTCAAGAACAAGTCAAACATAACTTAAAACTCGAAACCCTAGCTTCCCTTACGTGGAAAGGGGTTTGTACGGGACTTCGACACTGAACCACAGAGCACAGCAGCTCTAGAACCAGACTCACAGACTGGGAACAGCGAACAGAAACGAGTTATTACAGGGCCTCCAACTGTGACCACGAAAACTATACTAGAAATGGCGATAGGAGTTACAGGACACTTACATGAGCAGAAATAAGGCCAAGCCAAACGTGAATCTGAGGGGACTTTGGAACCCTAGCAAAGCTCTGTTCTAGGTGCAAGGAAAGGTGACGGCTGATTTTTCTTAGAGAGTGAAAGTGAAAACGTTAAGATAGACTTAGGATTCAACTTTATCCTTTGGACCAGCCCTTAGGCCCATCAAATTTTGGGGCAACCCTTTTTGGTAAAGGCATTATAAAATGTAGAGCCTTACAATGAACGGTTTGATCCATATAATAATTAATGTTATTATATTTTATTTATCCTGTAATTTGTGTTTGTTTAGATCGAGCTTGACCAACTTTATTTTTATATTTTATTTTGTGTCGAGTTAGAGTCGTCTTGACCAACTCTAATAGAATCTTTTTCTTACCAATACTATGTAATGCAATTAATAAAATCTTTTAGTTGAATATCTAATAATATCTCATATCTTTTAAATTGAATAATTATTTTCCAAATCTCATCTTTTATAAAATATTTTAAATAAAATAAATCTTTTAGAAAACCATTTTATATCTTATAATAAAACAAATCTTTTCACACAAATCTTAATATTTTTAAAGAAAATAAATCATTTCATTTCAATAATTAATAAACCACCGTGAATATATATTTTCTAATTTATTATAATTTTCCCAAACCACCACCTTGTGTATTTAATTTTAAATTGTTATAATTTCTTGGATCTTACAATAAAATTAGTTGGATTAGTTTTATCATTGAGTATATTATGAAAAATATATGCATACTTTTTCACATGCAAGATATTATAAGATAGTTTAAAAGTCACAAAACAATTCACAATGAACTAATTTGTAAGGAACTCACTTCCGTGCAAGTTAATTATGGCAAATTTCAAGGTCAACGTTTTTATCCGCATTTCAAAAGCCAACTAATTTCACAAACCATTAGAAGGCTATATATATGTATAGCAATTCATTGATGCATCAATTCAACAAAATTAATCACTATAATTCTAAAATGGGGTTAAGTTGGGTTTGGATGATTGTTGCTACTCTATTGGCATGTTACATTTTTGTAAAGAAAATAGTGAGAAAGTCGAATGAGTGGTATTATGATATGAAATTAGGAAACAAACATGGCTTATTGCCTCCTGGTCATATGGGTTGGCCTCTTATTGGAAACATAATTCCCTTCATCAAATATTTCAACTCTGGTCATCCTGATTCATTCATCAACAACTTAGTCTCCAAGTTCATATCTTTCCTTTTATCTTCCATTCTTTTTCTTTTTCATATTATATCTATATATACATATGCATATATGCACATTATATCATAAAATCTTACTCTTCTTCAATGTCATATTTCATTTTCTTTTGCTTTATCAATTTAGATAGTTATAAGTGAAATTAATTCTGATATTGGTAGAAATGAAAAAAATTAATAATCATATAAAGAAGAAAAATAAACTCGTTGTCTTGAAATTTTAAATTAAAATTAATGTTAATCTTTCATGTGAGTTGAGTTCATGTTATATTTACGTAATTTTTTCTTAAAAAATTCATCCATGAGAATTATGTGAGTAGTCTCACATCGAGTAGAATACAAGAAAATAAAATGGGAATGTGTGGATCAAGGAACTTTTACATATTAATTTCATTAGTTTTTTTTTCATCTTTCATTTTATTTTAATGTTATAAGGTGGTCAATAGATTAAGGAGAACAAGAGAGGTAAAGATCAATAGTAACTCTCTTAATTAAGAAATATTATTCTATATGAAAGCTTTTGATAGAAGAAAAGTTTTCAGTTTATGAGAATTTAGCTTCGTAAAAGTATGATTTTCATATTTTATTTATCTTCTGATGAAATAGTACTCTCCAATACATTGTTTGGTCGGAGAGTTGACGATCTAAACTTTCCTAAATTCAAGTAAACGTTTTAGTAAAAAATTCAACGTTCCTTTATTAAATAATTGAGTGTGGCAACAAGTTAACGAATTCAAAACAACTTGCTAGTTTTTTATTTACGAGAAACTTTACATATATTACTAACAATATAATTTTGACCCACCAAACATAATTAACTTGTAGAACCATTATATTAAATATATAAAGAGTTTGAGTGATGAATAATTTTCATTAAAATTATTTTTATCTCTTTCTATGTGTATCTTAGAAAGTTAAAAGCATACTAAAGTTTATGTTTCAGATATGGAGAAAGTGGTATCTACAAAACTCATTTGCTGGGGAAACCAAGCATCATCATTTGCACACCTGAGATGTGCAAGAGAGTGTTGAATGATGATGACAACTTCAAGCAAGGCTATCCAAAATCCACCAGTGAGCTGTTGAAAAGCAAGGCTTTGACCAATGTGTGCAGTACAGAACACAAAGGTTTAAGAGAGTTGGTGAGTTCTGGAATTTTGGGTCAGAAAGTGCTAGCCATGAACCTAGAAATTGTGGAAAAGATAGTGATTAATTCACTGGAAGAGTTATCCAGAATGGAACAACCAGTTCAGGTTTTCAAAGAGATGGAAAAGATTTCCTTTGAAGTCATTGCTCACATCTTGATGGGTTCTCACATTCATTCCAACATTGAAAAGTTGACAGAGTTGTTTCACCAATTCTCCAAATGCAATCCCATTTATTCTCTTCCCATTAACTTCCCTGGTTTTCCTTTCCATCAAGGACTCAAGGTTACTTTCTTTTCTTTTTCATCCTCTTATCACCATGTTCATCATATAATCATTATTATTATTGTTCAAGTTGTCAAGTTGTCAATTTGGCCCCTATCGTGTGGCTCGCTCCGACTCACATGGATTAGGGCTAAATAAGCCCATAGGACAAAACAGTCTCCCATTTAAAAACCTTAACAAGACCAAAATGATCAACAAAAGTCCTACGGACTAGCATCAACCCATGGACCTTTTCTTAAACATGAAAAAATATTAAGTTTTTAAATATACTATTGGATATATAAGCAATAAGTAGTATGAAAATGAAAACATCAGCTCGAATCGACCTTCGATTCAGCACGCCCGTCTTGGCCTTCATCGTGGGTTAATTTGTCTCAAGCTTCGGCTTGGGCTAACCCATCATGATGTTCTCCCCAATTGGCCTATCTCAACCTTCAGCCTAGACGAGTAGGTCACCACCTTAGTCTCGAGGTGGTCCATCTCGACCTTCGATCTGGCTTAGCCTGTCTCAACCTTCGGCTCGAGTCAGTCCATCTCAACCTTCGTCTTGGACAGGCGTGTCTGACCTTCGGTCTAGGAAACACGTCTCGACCTTAAGCCTAGAGAGGTCTATCTCGACCCTCGAACTAGGTCAACCTGTCTCCACCTTCGATCCAGGTCGACCTGTCTTGACCTTATGCTAGTTAGCACATCTCGACCTTTGGCCTAGACCAACCCCTCACGACCATCGTCTCGGGGTTGTCCATCTTAACCTCTGATTCGAGTCAGCTCGTCTCAACCTTCAACTCTGGTCAATCCATCTCGACCTTCGTCTTTGACAGGCATGTCTTGACCTTCGGTCCAGGATGACCCATTTCGACCTTTAGCCTAAAGAGGCCTATCTCGACCCTTAGACTAGTTAGGCCATCTCAATTTTCGACCAAGGTCAACCTGTCTTGACCTTCTACTTGTGCTTGTCCATCTCGACCTTTAATCGAACTCATCCTGTTTCATTTTTTTGCCCAAATCAACTTGTCTTGTCATTTGGCCTTACTCAGCTCGTCTCAATCTTTGGCTCGACCCAACTCATCTAATCCTTCAATCTATGATGACTTTTCTCGTCCTTCAACCTAGACTACATGTCTTGCGCTTTGGATTAAGTCGGTCTACCACAACCTTCAGCCTAGGGCCATGTCAAGTTGTGTCAACCTTCAACCTATGCCGACTTGTTTTGACCTTCGATTCGAAACGATTCAACTGGACCTTTGACCCAAGCTGAAGGTGTTATATTTAAAAGTTAATTAAAGTCTTTATAGTGAGGTCAAATCCACCTTAACCCTGACCCTAACCCACTTGAGAGGAGACTTTAGGGACAAGTTTTTTCTTAGTGGGCTACTATTGGCCCAGAACCATGGACCATGGGTTAAATTGACAACTCTAGTTATTGTTATAAATTTTATTTTCCAATTTCATATTTATGATTTTGACTTTTTTTTTATTAATTAATATGCATTATGCATTTTTAAAACTTTACCATTTTGATCCAATAATTAATTTGCATATGCTTTTTTTTTATTTGTTATATTTTTTTGGTAATATATTACATATAGTGTTCAATTTCACTAAAATAAAAAGAAATAAAATAATGAGAAATTAAAAGATTTCAACAAAATTGGATTTTTGAGTGTCTAAGAGTGATATTAATAAGATTGTAAACGATCATAACAAAAATCACACCAAAAACTATGACAACCACAATAATGACAAGCGCTAAATATGTTTTTATAGTCATTTTAACTCAAAATTGTCAACTTTTCTTTATATTAAACAATATTTCTGGATTGTATTTGAGTTAGAACTTATTAAATGATATATTTAAACATCAACCTGAAAAAAATTTCACACATTTAAGTTAGAAGGACTATACATATTTATTTTTAAATTATTTTGAAAGATTGTGTTTCGTGCTTAAACTACCTATATAAATGTTTTGTTGTTGCATTTTTACGAAAAGTCATTTAAAATATCTTATCTAGCAAAAGCACGTGGAAGTTATATTATATTCCTGTGTAGAGCTCTATTTGTCACGTGGTAAATATTTGGTATGTATTTTACGGGATATGATGTTTTACATTACTTTTATCAAATACAATAATAAAATAGGTATATAGTTAAGTTTGGGATGGAAAACAACATTTTTTAACATAATTTTGAGAGAGAGAAAAAAAAAACATAACTAACCCTAATAAATACAATAACAATTATGATAACAATAACATTAAGCACAATAACAGTTAAAATAATAACAATGATAAAAATAAATATGAAAAAAGTATTAATTAGAATATCATAACAATGTATAAGTTTTTAACAATTGATTATAAATTTACTTAAGAAATTATATTATATAATTAAATTATACAGTTGATTATTATTATTTATTAATATTATTATTAATAATATATAATAATAATTATTATTATTATATATTATTATTATTTGTTATTAATATTTTTTTAATATTAGTAATATTAGTAATTAATAAGATTATATAATAATAATAATATTAATATTATTAAAAATATAATTATAGTACTGATATATAATTATTAATAGTATTATTAATATTATTATTGATATATTAATATTATTAATTATTATTAATATATGATAATATTATTATTAACAGTTAAAGAATAATAATATTATTTTTATTATATAATATTATTATTATTAATAGTAGTATTATTATTATATTTTATAATGATTTTGCATGTGCAAGGACTAAATAGTGACCAAGTTTCAATCAGGAACTATTTTCAAATTAAGTTTAAACTTCAGGAACCAAAAACATATTTTTTTCCAGTTTTTGTGAAAAGCGTCGGCTGACACTAGTTTTTTTGTTTATAAAAAAAATTAAATAACACGTGACACGCCATTTGTTATTTTTAACGCCGTCCAAAAATAGGGACTAAAAACAATTATTTTGAAAGTACAGCCAAACAGTGATCAAGTTTCGATCAGAGACCATCTTTAAATTTGGGTCAAACTTGAGGGACTAAAAACATATTTTTTCTTATAAAAAAAAAACTTTACAGTTTTAATATGATTTGAAATTAATTGACACATTAATGTTAATATAAACGCATGCAAGGAATCTATTTTAAGAATATATATATATATATATATATATATATATTAAAAAAATATTTTATTACTAATCAATTTTAGTGACAAAATGTTTATTAGTCACTATAGTAACAAATTTAGATACCAATTTACAAAATTAAAAATGATTGGTTAATGAAATAGTCACTATTATAAATAAAAAATTATAATTGATCACTAATTAATTAGAAACCAATTTACTAACTAAATCATTTTCGCAGTCAAAATCTAGATAACTAATTTTTAGTGACTAATTTACTTTGGTAGTCAAAACCGCTAATTTTAAAAACCAATTTAATGACTAACTATAATTTTTTTCATAATAATAACTATTTTAGTAACCAATAATTGTTTACTTTGTAAATTGGTATTTAATTATTCAGTAACTAACAACGTTTAATCACTAAAATTGGTTACTAATAAGATGTTTTTTTGTAGTGATATATGGAGGCTAATTTGAGCTTTACTTGTTTTGTTTTTGTTTTTTTTTTTTTTATGGTATGGTTTTAGGTACGAAAGAAGTTGTTGAAGGCCATTGAATCGATTGTGGGTGAAAGGAGGTCAATGATGAAAATGGTAAAGAAGGGAGAAAATAAGAAAGATCTGATTGAACTTGTTTTGGAAGCGAAAGGAGAGAATGATGAGGAATTGACGGACGAAGATGTTGCAGATATGTTGTTAATGCTTCTCTTTGCTGGTCATGAAACTACAGCAATGGCTTTGACTTCTTCAATTTTACATCTTACAAGACATCCACAAGTGTTTGCAAAAGCCAAGGTATTAATCTCAAAACTATCATTTATTTAAAAAAATTTATTTAAAAATTATACCCGTCCCCGTGGGTATTGCCCGAACCCGTCCCCGTTTTGACGGGGAATCCCCGCATTGACTGGGTATGGGTATGTTTTGACGGGGAATCCCCGCATTGACTGGGTATGGGTATGGGTATGGGGAATTCCCGACTTTTTCAATTGGGTATGGGGATGAGTATGAGGATGTACATATCCCCGCCATAATACCCGTCTCCGCCATATCTCCATCTCCATTTAAATTATTAAAATATTCATAATTAATTAAGTAACTATATATATATATATATATATATATATATACTTTCTATTTTTTATTTTTTTTTATTATTTGGTTTGTCAT
>Ga0214544_1003768_pt1 | contig 30926 bp, 27 predicted proteins | sample CNSS3metaG_FD_160074 | JGI IMG/M metagenome (GOLD analysis project Ga0214544, IMG submission 160074) | Root nodule microbial communities from cowpea collected in UCLA plant growth center, Los Angeles, California, USA - CNSS3 | ecosystem: Host-associated > Plants > Roots > Nodule | place: USA...
ATTCCACTAAATCTTTCAGTAGTACGAAGTCAAATGTTGCAAAATTCATTTCTTATTAAAATTGTTATAAAAAAACTTGATACAATAGTTCCCATTATTCCTCTAATGAGATCATTGGCTAAAACACAATTTTGTAATGTAATGGGTCATCCTATTAGTAAGCCGGATGATTTCTCTAGATTTACACGGACACTATTTCTAGCTGTTAAGAATGACACCTTCCATGCTTTTAAGAAACTTGCTAAGGTTTTAGAAAATGAAAAGAGTTCTAAAATAGTTTCTTTAAGAAGTGATTATGGTGGAGAGTTTCAAAATGAAAAGTTTGAACACTTTTGTGAAAAACATGGTATTAAGCACAATTTTTCAGCTCCTAGAACTCTACAACAAAATGGAGTGGTTGAGAGAAAGAATAGATCACTTGAGGAACTAGTTAAAACTATGCTAAATGAAACCTCATCGCCTAAGTAGTTTTGGTCTGATGTAGTCAACACAACTTCTTATGTTCTAAATCATGTGTTGATAAGGCCAATTTAAAAGAAAACAACACCTTATGAAATTATCAAAGGTAGAAGGCTTGCTTTAAATCACCTAAAAGTATTTGGTTACAAACGTTTTATCTTAAACAATGGCAAATAACAACTTGGAAAATTTGACTCGAAAGTGAATGAAGGCATCTTTCTTGGTTAAGCTATAAATAGTCACTCATATAGGGTTTATAACAAAAGGCTAATGATTTTTGAAGAGTTTGTGCATGTTGTATTTGATGAAACTAACCTAGTGCTGTAAGATCAAAGGCATAAAATTGCAGATGAAGAAGATATGCTGCATGAAAAATAATCTACTGTAGAAAAGCAATCTGTTGCAAGAAACCAGTCAATTGAAAAGGAAATTTAATCGACTAAAAAAGCTGCAGATAACAACTTAGCCATGGAGTGGATGAACCCAATGGATTATTAAAGGACAACATAATTGGTAATATCAAATAGGAAGTATCCATTAGACACAAGCTTGTATTCTTTGAATATGTTGCATTTGTGTCTCAAATTGAACCTAAGAATGTGAATGATGCATTAGGTGATAGTAATTGGGTTATTGCTATGCAAGATGAACTTAATCAATTCACAAGAAATGATGTGTGGTCTCTAGTTCCTAGAACTAATGAAATGAATGTGATTGGTACTAAATGAGTGTTTAGGAATAAAATGGATGAAAATGGTAACATTGTTAGGAATAAAGCTAGGGTAGTTGCTAAAGGTTATCATCATGAGGAAGGTATTGATTTTGATAAATATATGCACCTGTAGCTAGCCTAGAAGTTGTGAGATTATTATTGTCATATGTCTTCATGTGTAATTTCAAACTTTCTCAAATTGATGTGAAAAATGCATTCTTAAATGGTTTTGTTAAATGAGGAAGTGTATGTATCACAACCTCTTGGCTTTGAAGATCATTTTTATCCTAATCATGTTTTCAAATTGAAAAAAAGCGTTGTATGGTTTGAAATAAGCACCACGATAGTGGTATGAGAGGCTAAGCAATTTTCTTTTATCAAAATGTTATGCTAGAGGTGTTGTTGATAAAACATTCTTCATTAGAAAACATGCAAGTCATGTTATACTTGTTCAAGTGTATGTTGATTATATAATCTTTGGATCAAATAATAAATCCATGTGTGAAGAGTTTGTTGTAATTATGCAGGGAGAATTTGAGATATCTATGATGGGTTAGCTAACCTACTTCCTAGGGCTTCAAGTGGAGCAACTAAAGCATGTGACATTTTTAAGCTAGTCAAAATACTATTTTGACCTACTGAAAAAGTTCAAAATGAAGGAGTGCAAAGAGGTTGCCACTCCAACTGCCACAAATTGCCTTATGGGTGTAGATGAAGTTGGACAACAAGTTGATTCAACCAAATATAGAGGATTGATTGATTCTTTGCTATATCTAACAGCTAGCAGACTACATATTCAATTTAGTGTATGCTTGTGTGCAATGTTTCAATCTAATCCAAATGAATCACACTTCAAAGTTGCAAAGAGGATTCTCAAGTATCTAAAAGGGACAACTAATGTTGGATTTTGGTATCCTAGTGCTTCTAACATTATTCTTAGTGGTTTTTCAGATTCTAACTATGCAAGGTGCAAATTGGATAGGAAAAGCACAAATGGTAGATGCCATTTACTTGGATCATGTCTAATCTCGTGGAATAGCAAGAAGCAAGCATGTGTAGCATTCTCTATTGCTGGAGCTGGGTACATATTATTTGGACATGCATGTGCTCAAATCATATAGTTGAAGCATCAACTCATGGTCTATGATGTAAAGCTACAGAAGGTACCTCTACATTGTGATAATACAAGTGCAATCAACCTAAGTAAGAACCCTATTCAACATTTTAAAACTAAACACATTGAAATCAAACATCATTTCATAAGGGATCATATTCAAAAAGGTGAAATTGAAATCAAGTTTGTGAAAACTGAAAATCAATTGGCTGACTTATTCACTAAACCACTTGCACGTGATAAAGTCAACAAGCTTAGAACTAAATTAGGTATTTTGGACATGAAGAATATATGTTGATATATATTTTTCTTGTTAATTTTAGTGGATTATGTGCTTGTTGCATTTAAAGTGTTAAGTTTTGCATAATTTGTGAACTGCCAATATGTCAGTCTGTTGAATTTGCAAAATCAGCACATAGATTTCTCTTAAACTGTCAAATCTGTATAATTTGTGTTCTGACACTGTTTCAATCTACTAATCCTCACAAAATAGCACATAAATTTCACTTAAACTATTATAGTGTGAATTTCATGTTATCTAAATTTTTAGTTAGTTAAATTTACGAAAACAACACATAGATTTCACTTAAACTGTCGCTGCACTAAAAATTTGTGATCTGGTGCATTTTTAATCGATTGACTCTGTATTTTTATGTGTTGATTTCACTTATACTAATGTGGATTTGGTCAAATTGATTTTAATTGATTGACCCAATCAAAGTATCTATCACATCACATTATTTGAACTATAGTAGTAGCAAATAACAATTAGTACATGAGCTAAAACCCAACTTTTTAGATTGCATTGATCATAAAGCAGTTTAATTGCATGATTTCCAATGTGCATGCATCTGTTGTGAACTGTTTTGAGTGGATAACACATAGAACGCTTGGGAAACACATTATTGAATGCTTTGATACAAATTCCGTTACATTTAATTGGTTATGATTCCTTGTACTACATTGAATCCTTAATATTTGTGCAAATTAATTGACCGATTTTAATAATCAACATGTTGATTCTATAAATATATGCATAAGCATTAGGCATTGACATTCATATCTGCTAGTAAGAGTCAAGCCTAGATTCATCATGCCTCACAGACAAAGAACAACCCCTTCAAATAAGGAAAACTCCACCCTACCTACTTCATCCTCTCTCATTGCCTTGAACCATGGAAGGCTTGAAGATTGGTTCGAAGGGCATGAGGATAGGATCCAAACCTTCTTGATTGAGATCACTAGGAAGCAAATGATCATTCCTAAGGTGTTGCATCTGTCATGGCTAAAGGCAGAGAATTTTGGAACTTTAGAGCAACACCTAAAGTCTAAAAAATTGAAGACTTTTGTTGAACTTGCGGGCAAGATCTATCGAAATTGGAGAAGGACTTCTATGCCAACCTCAAGTTTAGCAATGACATCCTAAAATCAAGTGTTAAGGGTGTTGACATAGAGATCACGAGACAAACATGGAAAGATGTGGTTGGCCTAAGGCAAAGGGGTGTGCAAGTTCGCAAAGGAGAAACTACTGTAGTGGATGAATTCAACAAAGTCCAATATTTCAACCAATGTGTGTGCAATCAAGGTGAGCAAACTCACAATTTCCATGTGGGAAGACTTCGTGTGGAGAAAATGTTGTTAGTTTTGGTGGTGACAAAAATTATCATGCCTAGGGGGAGCAATCATGCAACCTTGAATGGAGGTGACTTGGTGGTGATGTATTGCATCCAAAATGGTGTAGTAGTTGATTGGACATACACCATCTGTGACCATATGTTGAAGGCCAAGAGACTAACTGATTTCAAGTTCCCATATGTGGTTTTAATCTTCAAAGTTATTGAGCATTTTGGTGTTGATGTGGAAGGAGAGCTGGAGGAGTCCATTGGCCTATTGAATCATGTTTCCCCACTCGATATGCATAAGATGAGGTTCACCAAGATAGGTAACACATGGCTGGTTGAAGGAGAACAAGTTGCAAACATGAAGTTGGATTCAATGGCCATGAAGTTAAAACTAGTGGATCAAACCAAGAAGAAGATGATCCACAAACCATGGCCATTGAGATCTATCAACCTCTTGAGAACACTAGACCTGTATATTCCCAGTTTGAGAGGATGGTTCTTAACCAACTTCAAGACTTGAACATGTCACAGTAAGGACAATAAAATGATAGAGCTGAAAGTGAAATCTGAAGTGAAAGGCAAAATAGAATTGAAATTAAAACTTTAATCAAAATTAGCATTAAAACAATAATGACCAGTAACATGCATAATTGATTAAAGTAAATCCTAAGCTGAAATCTAATAGGTGCAAGCTGAAGTTTGGTCGATGTAAAGTGAAAAAAAAAAATTAAAAACAATCGGTAGAAGTGCATAGAAAGTGAAAATTAAAACTAGAGAAGCAAAAACAACAAAGGAAAGTAAAGCAAAATTGGAAATTGAAGTATAGAGATTAAGGGAATGAGAAGAATCAACCATAGTCCATTGCAAAGAAAACTTGAAGGTGAGTATCCATGGAGCTCCACTAATTACAAAATACCAAAAACCCCCAAAATAGAGAAAAACATGTGAAAGATCTCCTCTATCTCTATGACTGTTGCCTCTCTCTCCATGGCTGCTACCTCTCTTCTTAAGCACAAAAGCTGATCTAATTATTTTACTCCCTTTGGGCCTTTCTCTTCAGCCCATAATGCAAGAGTGATAGAAAGAAAAATAAACCCTAGGAAATTACAAAATTATCCCTACAAACAAGATAAACTCAAAATGACAGCAAATCTTGTAAACACATGCTAACTTCCAAATTGAACTGCATCTCGTACAAAGCTCCAAAAATTGTTTTCTGCCACTTCAATCAAAGCTCTTTGAGTGTAGAATCCACACAAAAAGAATAAACTCATTTGGGCATCTATAGACAAAGATATGATAAAAAACAATCAGCAAAGGTTAGTACTAAAAAATCAACGTTTTTTGGGCAATGTCGGGCGCCAACGTGACAGAGAAAAAAAATCCCCTTTTAGCTTTGCCATGTACCAATAAACGGCGTCAGGTGGTACCAAGTCAAGGAGCACACGCCAGGCGATATCAAGTCAATGGCGTGTCAGGCAATATGAAGTCAAGAACAACACACCGGGCACTAATCAATGGCGTTGGCCGGTGCTACAGCTGCTGAAACTTCCTAAATTCACAAATCTAAGCTAAGATTGAAAGATTAAATCAACAAAGATGCTAAGGGGGTGTAATAAGCTTTAATACAAGGGTATAAAATCTGAGTTATCAAGGTCACAAACTTAACTTCAAAGGGTACTCGTCCTCCAAAGTCACAAATAGAGGGGAGGTGCCTGAAAAAGACACTCTGATGATAAAATAAGTTTGGGATGTCATAGAATAAATTTCAAAGAATACCTCATCGTGTACTTTCTAAAATGTGTCTTTTATATTAGGGTTCATGTGCCTTACCTGATTGGACTTTAATTTGGTTGACCTAATTACCTGATAATCAAGGTAAGATAATTGATCTTTGATTTGCCTGCTTTGAATGATGGTTATGTTAGCTTGATTCGTTGACATGGTTCGAGAACATGTCGTCCTAAAGAGTCGATATACTCGATTGAGCTATGTACCTTATAGGATACCTTGATTGTATAAGACAATTTCTAAAATAGATTAGAGTAGAAAAAAAAATAGAAGATAAATAACTTGAGCTTAAACTTCAATGTTAAAAACAAGATATTTTTTCTTATGTTAAGTTATATTTATCACTATAAGAAATTTCAATTTTATGAACTAGAATAACATTTAATAAACCCAAATTATTTTTGTCTTTCTTCTATGCTGCACAAGTCAGGGGACGGAACAAGCCAAAAGACCAAAACAAAACAAGATTGCCACTAATGAAAACACCTCAAAGATGTCATTATTTTTCTAAATTTATTTCAATAATGACATTTTTCGGTACAACTTAAAAACCTTCAACTAACCACACCCACTTTCAAATAAGTTTATTGTTAACAAAATCCAGCCTCATGGTCCATTATCACTATTTGTTCTATTACTAAAATAGCATTGGTGATATAGGGAGGCACGATATATTACACGACATACAAATAATTACCTAAGACTCTTGACCCTCGAGACTAGCGAAAGGATAGAGTGCTCGGTGAATCAATCCTCACAATAACATCTTCTTCTTCATCATCACTTGAATTTTCTCCATGACCATGATGCTGTTTTCTTCGTTCTGAGCTCTGTGAAGGTGGATTTGGAACTTGTCTTGTGACCTCATGGACCTTCTTAGCAGTTGCAGCTCCTTCTGATTTCACTGAGACAAGTGGACGGTGGGGCTCCATGATTGGATAGGACAGGCTATGAGGTGGTGCCCTACCATGATGGCTTGACAAACTTCTACTACGCCTAGGGATGTGCACCTTCAAAATGACAATTAATTAATGAAAAAAATAAAATGATCCATCAATTTTGAATGTAGAATTGGAAAAATTAAAAAGAGCTTTGTTGTATGAATCTAATGTTGTTCTATATTGACATACCATGCTCCCATAAATGCTCAGATGCACTGCCCTTGCAGACAAACTATAGGTTTGTCGCTCAATCCCTTCAGATGTCTGCTCATTGTTCTTGTGTTTGTAGAAATGTTCGGGCCAACTCATAAGACCACTATGTTTTCGACGGAAAGATCTGTGATGATGATCCCCGGCATGCAATAACAATGAACTTGACCTTCTCACAAAAGAAGCATCGGACTCAGATGCTGGAATGTCAAAAAGAATTACCCTTGCTGTTGTTTCAACTAGGTAAATAGATCCTTGATGAGTAAAACTAGCTCCCTTGGAACCTGTATCAATTGAAAGTAAAAGTGATTTTCATCCACAATCAGACTATACAGTTTTATATATATTAATACCATGAGTATTCATTTTTTGCAATGTCCAACGAAACTCAAGTAAAAATTACTTGAAACAAAATATTTTGCAGACAGCTTTAACTTGAGATAAAATACCTGATCCTGCCAAATTTTGGAAGCTTAGATTCCCAGATGAAGGAAGCAGGGCTGCTGGTGCTGTTACTAGTTCTTGACGACCTTGAGTTTTGACATATCCTTCTAATAAGAGGGCAACTGAATGATGAGGGATTTCTATTGTTTCCCCTCTTATGAATATGGTCATCCGAGACCTCTCTGGATCTGCAATAAGAGCTCTTAAATCTTGCATAGCCAGTTTCCCAAATATCTGAGGAACCAATAGTTTCGAAAGGAAAATAGCACTTTCCTGCAAATCAAGATAAACATAGTCTTTGACTATCACAACAACTCTCAAAAATATTCATTTTAAATGAAAATAATTACACCATCCACCATTTTCTATGTCTTCAAAAGCACCAAGCATCTCTAATATCTTTATGAATGTAGTGACTAAAGCAGTCAGAAGCCAGTATGTCAAAGCAGCAGTTGCAACAATGAACTATTAGTGTAACCATACCTCCCACAGGAATTTTTCTGTTGAAGGATCTGATTTGAGACATGATATTATCTTGCTAGCTTCAAGAAAAATGCAGAATACCACAGAATCTGTGATGACATCACAGATATATGGTCTTCCAGTCAGCACTTCATAAAGACCCAATGTACTCCCATGAGTAAAAGTAGGATAAAATGAGTGTTTGGTTGTTGTCATCTTGCTTTCCCACTAGAAAAAAGTAATTTTCAAAATATAAATCTTTTGTGTACAATCAGAGATATGTTAACCTTCATGATGAAATAATTTAATACCTTCACCACTCCGTTAGAAATTAACCAAATACCATTTGACTTTGCACCTTCCTTGTAAAGTGTCACACCACGGAACTTCATCATTTCCTTGGTACTCTTGGTAAGTGATTCACGAACTGAAGATGGGAGAGCACCCAACATAGGATGTATGCTACTTATTTTAGGAAGCTTAACCAAAGGAGGATTTCTAAGTAATTTCTTCAAATCAGTCTGAGAAATAAATGGAATTAATTAGTAGTTGAACACCCAATTATACTTCATGCAAAAGTAAACCATTAGATAACAGATAAAAAGAACAAATGAATATCACAAAACACCTGGACAGCATCATGGAGATGTAGCATCTCTTTCTCCTCCAATATCCCAGTCTTCTCAAGGTTTTGAACATATTCAAGTAAATTATGTAGCACTGCGTATGTAACTTGCCTTGTTTTTACAACACGCAGAACCTGATAATTTGACGTTCAGAGTATACAATAAAGAGTATTTGAGAAAAAGAACACATTTGAACACCATAACCAAAAAATGATGCTCAACAAACTGATGAACAGATAAAAGAGCAATCAATCTGACACTGACAGACTGAAACCAAGCGTTCCATTAAAAAAATTAGAAAAAAATCGGAGGACATGTTTAGTTAGCAAACCTGAGGGTATGTCACATTAACATCTTCCAGGAACTTCCGTGCTTCTTCTCCTTCTACAACGCTTTCATTGATGACAGCAGAAGCAACATCACTGTCACCTACAGAAGAGTATAGGCAGAGGAAATAAACATAAATGATCCAAAGTACAATTAAAAATGTTACCTGACCAACACAAAAGCTTAAGATAGAAACAAGTAAATAATCAGAAAATTGTGCCAATTGAGGACATAACATATGACATCATGAGGTAGGAAACACTGAATCATTGATAAGTGGAAAACATTAAGTGTCAAAGAAGTATCTGAAAATGTATATAAAACATCAAATCCAGTGCATTTAGATACCTATTCATATCCAACGAGTATCAAACAATGTTATTTTTAAATTAGACAACTTCTGATACACATTGGGTAGGGCTTGAGTTGGCATGGTATGGCTTTGATATTCAGCCAACACCACATAGGCTGATGAAGCACCTAAGAGCACCTAAAACAAGACTGTTTATTTCAGTTCCAGTGTATGACAACCAGTCTAAAACAGTTAGAAAATGAAGCATGTAACAGCTCTGCAAGGATTTAGGAGTATTGACAAAGGGTATGGGGACATGATGTTTTCAGAACTATTATGAATTTTATGTTATTTTATTCATTTTTCCTACATTTATTTAACTTACAATGGTAATTTGTAAAATAAATTTGTTGAGTGCCCCTAGAGACTGCAAGGCCTTAATAGCATGATACCAAAAGGGAGAAATATTTGGATAGACACAAGTGGCGGAACTTCAACTAAAATTGTGAGGGAACCAAAATATAATTTAATACATAAATTAAACTATAATGGTATATTATACATCTAAAATGTAAGTTGCATTGTAAACATAAACTTCATAAAAAGTATATCAAAATAAATAATAAAAAAAATTTAATTCCATAGTAAGTTATTTTGTTATAGGAGAAGGAAAGCATAAATAAAGGATATATATAGTTTATTATATCTGTTATTGTTAGTTGGAATTCTTTTATATTTTTATTATAGGTTATCAAGGAAATATATTCCTGTATATAGTGTCTTGATGACACCAGGTAGGGGTTAGAAAATTTGATTGTGCAAACTGGTGATTCAAGTGTAAAAAAGGAGAGTGGTCCTTTTAGGGGTAAAATTGTTTACCATGTTCGCTTGTATAACGTGTTTCTTGAAGAAATAAAGAGGTGTTTCAGTGTACTTGTTTTAAGAAGAGGAAAGTGTTCTTATTTTCAAGCTATAGTTTGGCAAGTCAAGAAGTGAATCCTAACAGTTTTCAACATTTCTCTTAAAGAAATAAGTTAACACAGCTCCTAAAGACAAAAAACAAAAATGGAAAATACATGAAGCGAAAAGAAAGAAAAGTTGAAAACTGGCAATAATAGTATTAGGATAAATAGAAAAATTAATGAGGTAGGCTTGTACCTATGAAGTCATGTAATTGTTGTCGAGCAATTCTGTGAGCTCGAAGAAATGCAGCACAAATATAACATGCAGATTCCAACCTTTGCACAGTGAAGTATGTCACTAACTTCGGTGGGAACGTATTGGACTGTAGAAACTTGTAGTAACTCGGGAAGTGGACGTTAGATTTTAAACCTTTCCAGTCGCACAGAGACTCAGATGAAGCCAAATCTATGGCTTCTTCTACAGATAACATTAGGATATTAGCTGTTGTTTGAGAAATCCTTCCTTCATCAAGCATCTCCCAGTAAGCAGCCTGTACACCTAATATGAGTAACAAGTTCTAAAATTAGGCATGATATTGGTAAATGTAAATGTAAATGTAAATTTTCCCATACCATTGAGTAGTCGTACTCGTATATCTTTCAAGTTCATAGGATCTAGGTGACTATCATTTTCAGTTGCACCATGAGGGTGAACACGTTCACCTTCAATGTCCTTTAAGCAAGATATGTATCTCTTCACTGTGGTCCAATCAGCAGGCCCAAGTTCCTCATCATCTCCAAGTTCACTGAAAGCCTCCAATGCCTTGTCCAACATTTCATGCTTTGTAAAGTCAAGGATACGTCTCTGTTATTAAATGTGAAAAGCATGAGGATCAGACCAAATATAAGTCAGAAGAGAAAGAGGTTATACAGAGATATTTTTCATTTGGAATCAATTTATACAAATTTTAAGCATTCCTCTGTTCCTCACAATCTATATTTTTTTGTTTACAGTTATGAAACCCGCCAATCGTTATATAGATTGTGAGGAACTGCTATGTATATCAGCAAAGTATATGGATAAGATATTTTTTCAAGGTACTTTCTTAGATTTAAGGGAGAGAGAGAGAGAGAGAGAGAGAGAGAGAGAGACCAACAATTAGGATAAAACCTGAAGACATTAGTGAATTACATAAAGTACGAGATATCAAAACATTTCATCTCTCAAAACTAGAACATAAGTTGAACATAGAAGATGAGGAAAAATCTAACCTTAGCTGCTGATATACTATCCATGCCAAGGTAACGTAACATGAGTTGTGTGGTTGACCCATTTACTATAAGTGTTAAAAACACAGTTCCACCAGTGAAGAAAACAAACTATACAATAAAAAAGCAATTGAGTCAGTTCCACAAACACAGTTATCAAGGATTTATGGGTTGTGATGACCTAGCAAAATCTTAGAGTTATGCATTTGAAACTTAAAGTGTTATTAATCATAAATTGGAAAGCATACCAGAGTTCCTGTCTCCGGAGTCAACTCAATTGATTTTCCACCCGAACGCTAAAACAATACAAAATTTAATAAATAAAATGTTTAGTTACAAACATATGGACATGAAGGTTGGGGATAGCCACATATAGAATGCTTTTGCCTTAATTTTCCTAACATACATTATTAAGCAAAACAATTTCTGTAAAATTTGTTTTGGTTTCTTAGGTTTTATTGTGCCAATTTAGTCCCTCGAGATTCTTCGATTAACAATCAAGTTCCTTGTTCTCGATTTGAAATTATCTATTTGCTCAAAATTAAAAGGTATTCCGTTTGATGATCATTGTTATAAATACAACAATTTAGTGAAAACAATTGAAAAAACATTTCTATGTCAATGTAGTTTAGATATTGTGTGTTCTTAAGGTTATACATTGTATTTAGTACAATCATGCATGCCTAGTAATAGAAAGTGGGCTTGAAGTTTAAATCAACCTGACCAAACCGTTGCAAAGTGAGATTTGCACCCACTTACTAATTACAATTTGGTCATATCCATAGATGAAGTGGGATCTTCAACCACCCTCTCATATTGAGGACTATACATCTTGAGCATGGGAATAGATATTTATAGGTAGTTTGATAATGGCCCAATAGTAGGTGGGAGAATTCGTCCAACAAACCTCATTAAGATAAAATTTGATACCATCTTAGAAAATAAGTTTTGAGTCAAAGTCAACCTCATAAAAACTGACTTGCAAAGTGAGGTTTGCACTCACTGATATACTTTCATTTGAACATATCTCTGGTTGATACGGGATACCTACCAATTGTTAGATTAAACGCTTACCAATAAGTCAAAAGCTATAGTGGATAATCATGACACAATTGTTTCTACCTAAGAGCATAGCATCCTAACAACACACTTTGGTTATGACTTGGTTTATCTGATCTCTGCCACTAAAGAATTGATGCCACCAACAACAATTTCCCCCTCAATAATTGTTTCGTTAGGAATTGAACTCTTCAATTGTGACTTGGCCCACCTATTCTTCACCATGGGACAATTGATGCAACCCACAACAATCTCCCCTTAGAATTTTTTTCACAAGAAATCGAACTCGTGAGCTTGGCTCTAATACCAATTTGTTATTATTAATAGAGAGGGAGCAACAGACAGGGAGATATAGGATGAATAAGAGCTTGGGTGTTTATTAGTTAGTGAATTCATTAAATATTGGATGAATAAGAATACAGCATTGTTTTTAAATGGAAGAAAACTTTAGAGACTTAATTGATGCAACTAGAACCTAGGGAACCAAAATTGTATAATCACAGTACTTAAGGACTAAATATACAAGTAAACCATTTTACACAGTTTCATGAGGATAATTTGAAAAGGGAGGATAGAGAAAGTAAACGTTGGAAACTTTAATGCTCCACTTGATTATAGGGAACTAAAACCTAAAAAAGCTGAGCAGTGTAAGTGACTTATCATTATTCTAGGAAGTTACATTTTATATTTAATCTCAATAGAGATTATTATGTATAAGGAAGCTAATCATGCTTCCTATTCAAGCAATTTCATTAATATTCTATTATTGATGAGTAAAAATGGATAAAAGAGCTTGTATACACTAGATAGATTGTCAATTATGAAAGAAACGATCTGTGCTAAAAACATCATTGCTATAGATGTAATATTAAATCTTTTGGACCTTCAGGACAAGGTTGCTCCAACAGCAGCAGGTAATGTGTTTTTCAACATTCTGTCATTTAAACAATGATACTAAATAGGAATAACAGTAATGAATTGCTGATTACCAGACCATAATAACCCGGTCTGTTGTCAGGCTCAAGAACAACTACTAATTTTTACATTTTCTAGTAGCAAGTATTCATTTCTTCTTCTACAAAACCTAATGTTTTGGGATGAGGAATATATCTCAATATTCCTATTCATGCACTGTTATTATTCCTATTCTATAATCAGTTGCGTTTTTATAATTGTTCCATGTGCATTTTTGCTTTGTTAAGGAACTTTACCTATTTCCATCTCTCTTTTTAATTTTCCTTAAAATAACAGTTCTTCATTTCATCAGAAAAAAAAATCCAAAAGCACCTACCTCACTTGTAAACAATGATAAGTACAGGTAATAAGGAGCTCTCTAAATATGCATCACAAGTCAAAGAATACTTGCCTTAACTGATAATGAAAGTGCCAAGGCAACTGCCCCTCGCAATCCTGACCAGATGAGAATAATAGCTTCTTTCCAATCCAAACCATATCCAAAATATCTAAGAAAGGGAAACAATACTCCAACAACAATGCATCGAGACACTTGTACATAAACATAGAGAAGCAAGAGGTGGGTCCATGATGTTCCTAAAACAGACCCAATAATTTGTAGTTACTCTTCTTGGCATAACAAACATAAGTATCATTAAGATGATAGCAAGAGCAATGCAAGACATAGTACTTAGATATATGATTTAAAGGTAACAATTTAAAGAAATTATAGTCTCTATCTATGGACTTGCCAAAGCCCCCCCACTAACTCAGATTACATAAAACTATGAATTACAGATTCATCAGCACATTCACCCAACATTGTTATAAAACTCCCATTTATTTAACACTATTTTCATGTATTTGCATGCAATATACTTCATCATGGTACACATTTTCCCAATAAGAGAATATATGAGTTGATTCTTCAAGTAATACTACCATGATAGAAAACAGTGTTGTCACCAAGTATTCCTTCAGCTATAACAACTCCACTGCAAAAAGAAATGAAATATTAAGGAAAGTGATATACCAGTAAGAATGTCCGACATTTGTTAAACCAGAAAAACATATTAAACCATTAAAAGCCTGTTTCACAAGTTATATCAATTGATTATAATTTAAGATTCCAACCAAGCCCTTACCTCAAAATGAAAATTAAGGTATTAGCTATATAAGCAATCATTTCCCTGGACAAAATAAATAAAAGGATTAAAACACAAATACATTTGACTACAAAATATAAATACAGAAAATAAGAGGATTTCATATGACAATATTAGGTGGGACCTTGCTGCACCAGCAGGCATATAGTAATTAACTGTTTTAGCTTCTAGTCAGAATTTTTTTTCTTGTGTCTTTATAGATATAGAATACTAAGACGGACAAAAAATCGATATACAAAAGAGGACAGGAAATCTACTTAAATTAAACAGAACACTGATTTATTATGGAAAAAATATCACAAGAGTAGATCCCTCTTGACTCTCCGCATGTCAGATCCCCAAAAGTGTAATAATAAAAACTTGTTCAAGCAGCTGGATTGTGGGGCTGTGGGGCAGAGAACTTGTTCGTCTAGTCTTGACATTTCATACTATTGGATATCTCACATCGACTAGCATTATATAAGAGGAGCATAACCCTCATCTCACGAGCTCATGTTATGGAATTAAGTTAAACTCTAAAAATCTAAGATAGTATCAGAGTCTATCTTAGAAGTTTTTTGTTAGGCCTAACAAGCCACCCACTATTTGAATGATACCAAACAACTCATAGATATCAAGTATTGGAAAGTTGATGCATACTCTAGATATGACCTTTCTTTTTCTTCTCTCTTCTCTCTCATCTACTGTATTTGAACTAAAAATGTCATTATAAATACGAGAATCTAAGAAAGGGAAATCAAGCTCTCTAATACATTTTCTTTTTTTGTATTATACCAAGTTGGTATCAGAGCAAGTGCTTCTTATCATATTATGGTAATACCTCTTTGTTTTCTTCTCTCTCCTTTCCTAGAAAGCCTCATTTCATAACCATAGCCAATGGATCTAAAGTAGCTTTCCAAAAAATTGGTCTAGCTTTCCTTTATCCTTCTTTAAACTCAAAACTTGTTCTCTTTGTTCATGTCTTTCCTTTCAATCATTTATTCAAGTCAATCAACCAAAATCATTGAATTGTTTAGTAACCTTTGATGCCAACTCTTTTGTCATACAAGAATGATGTACAAGTTGACTGATTGGAGAAGGACATGAATCTAAGGCTTATAATACTTTTGCACAAGCTCATTTATGCTTGTTTTGCATCCCCATCTCCTAAACTTTTACATGAATGCTTAGATTATCCTTACTTGTCAAAATTAAAGATGGTTCTTGAACTTAGTCGACTTCAAATTTAAAATGTGAATCATGTTAACTAGGAAAACATGTTAGGTCTTCTTTTTCTAGACATTTTGAATCTTGATGTAACTCTGCGTTTTTTATCATCCATTCTAATATTTGGGGGTCAAGCAATTTCTCATCTTTTGGTTTTAGATATTATTAGTTTTATTGATGAGTATTATAGATGTACTTGGATTTATTTAATGAAAGATTGTTCTGAACTTTTGTCTATCTTTATGTCTTTTCTTAATGATATAAAAAATCAGTTTGGTAAAGTAATCAATGTTCTAAGGAGCGGTAATGCTAAACAATACTTCACAAAATCTAAAGTTGAATGATAGTGTTTAGCAAATTGATATACTTCACAAATAATTTTTTTATTGCTTTTGTATCAAGGGTACACAGAAAATTCTAGTTCATAAAAAGTGTGCGCAGAAAATTAGAAGAAAAAAAACTCAGATGAATTTAATTTCTACTCAAGAGGACAGTAAAAGGCATACCAAAAGTGATGTAAGCTTTGTTGACTTTCACCCTTAAAAGCTGTCCTTGCAAATGCCGAATAAAACCTGTAGAAAGATTTCAATAATCAGATTTCAAAAAAGAGATATCAGTCATTGCATGCTAAATGTCAACTTACATTCCCAAAGACATCACTGTCAAAACACCTGAGACACCTGAACCTTCCTGGGCCTGTAAAAGACTTTGACCATCAATTTCTTCATGCACAAGATTGAAGCAACTTAAGATAACACCAAAAGAAATTAGGGTTATTAAACCAATACTTTCTACTTTTGTAAGTTTTAATAAGACAAATACAATATCTAAATTTGATATAAGATGAATCCAAATTGAAGGGTACTTACAGTGAAATAAGCAATGTAGCTAACAGCAAATGTTAGAGCAATCTCAATCACTGTATCATTAAAAATAAACCCTAGCCACAAAACAGAGGCAATCCCAAAAGCAAGACCCATCCCTACACTGGACCGAGCAAACAGTCAAATGAGTGAAGATATCTTTTGCCACTAATGCAGCAAAAAAGTAGGTGAAAACCTACGCTCCAAGTGAAACTTGTGCTAGAAATTTGATTATAGCAGCCCAATTGAAGGTCTCTCCAAGAACCATCCGATAGAAAAGAGTATAAACCACAATAGCCGTTCTGGATAAGAATGAAGGAGATTAAGCTTCTGACGAATACAAATACAAAAAGAAACATACATTTAAAAACCATTTGCCACTTCTTACAATATAGACTCATTTGGAAAAACACAAAAATTCATTTGAAGAGTAGTTAAAGAAATGCAAAGAGTAATAAAAATACCCATCATTCATCAAGGATTCCCCTTCAATTATGGTGCTTAGTTTTTTGCTGGCACCAAGATCTTTCAACAAAGCCACAACAGCAACAGGATCAGTTGCACTCAGAAGTCCCCCAAGCAACAGTGATGTTTTCCAACCCCAGTTGTATGGAAAAGTAAGCTGTATCATGTCAAATGAGCTATAACCATATAAGAGAAATGATGAAATCTAAACACATCAGCTCACATACCTTCATGACAGCTCCAAGACAAACAGTTGAAAGCGCAACGCCAGGACCAGCTAGTAAGATCATTTGTGCAAGACACCTCTGCATTCAGTCCAAAGTGCATCTTGTGTTGGTAACATTTAGCAATTGACTTATATTATTAAAAAAAAAAACATCTAGTCTGCTCCCTGTTTAGCAGCATTTAATGCTAGCTATGTCTAACCTCGTGGCTTTAATTTCTACATCTTCCATCATGATAATTGAATGAAATAGTTATTTAGTCTCATTTTGTGCATTAAAGATTTCAGAGTAATTGAATTAGAAATAGTTAGTTTCTAGCTCAGCTTTTAAGTCATCTCCTTTAGTTTACATACCTTTTCTAAGAATATTTATCTCATTTTTCTTACATATATATGATAGGGAATTATCATAACAGAGAGAAACCATCACTTATAAATCACTACTAAATTGTACTCATAGAAGAATCCAAGAAAGGAAACCTTAATTTGGTGAACTTCCATTAAGAATGAGCTCTCAAAAAGGAGAGCAGGAAGAAAAACAGCTAACAGAAGGTCTGGATCAATCTCTGACCCTGCATATAAAAATATCAATTACTTCAATTATTTTTAAACAAGAAGCTGTGAGGGTGAAAGCTTATTAAATTGGAAATATTCTAAAATGCCAGTATAATCACCTGCTCCAAGGCTGTACATTGAAAAGCTTTGCTTTTTTATTGCTAAGTACACAAGTTTCTAACTAACTAGAATAAAAACATAACAAACTTACAAAGACGAATTCCATCTCCAATCTTTCCCAGCCGATGATGAGTACCATATTCTGTTAAGAGATGCATCATTAATCAGCCAAGTTATTAACATTAGATAAAAAAAAAAAAGGTATATAATACGAGAATGCCAAAAAGGAGTAAACTTAATGAAAAGAACAGTTAAGAACAAAGGGGAAAAGTTAAACATTGAAGAAGACCTATCTTTCAGCAGTCACATAGACTGGCAGAAAATAGTTTTCCATCTCTAAGAAACCTAAAAAAAGGACCACTTTCTTAGGAATAATTTCCATAGCGAGGATTTGAATTGAGAAGTGCAACATTTTCAATAACAGGAAAGTTTTCAGAGAGCCAAGTAACCTCTGATGAGGCAAAGAACGAAGCAACATCATAAAAAGAAATGATAATCAACATAGAATAAGTTTAATAGTTTCTATCAAATATAAACCTAAAGAACAAATTTTGACAACATTTTCTATGCCTTTCAAGTCTCCTTTAGAATATCATCATACCTGGCAAGCTAGGTGGCGTTTCTAAGGTTTTGTACCTTAGATTAGATAGTTATGTATGAATATAACTAGTTAGAACAATAGGAGTCAGTAATTTACTAAAGAATTCCATGAAAATATCTTGTCTGATCTATATTGAATTCTCATGATAATCATTTTGAAATTTCATTTCCAACATATCATGATCTTCTGAATATGTTTAAATGTCTAAATGTCCTCGGTTGGAGCTTCAAATAAGAAGCTCAAAAAGATCAAATCAGAATAAAATAAGTATTGTATATAGAATCAAGAAAAAGTAAAAGTTCAACTATAAGCAGTTCATTTCCCATTCACTTCCCTTTGTTTGCAGATACTCTCTTATTCTTCTACAAACTGGTGAACAATACCATCTAGGCCCGATGTTGGTACAAGTGTATGATTGGGATCTAAAGATTAAAACTAAACAATTTTTCAATATCCTACCCGATTCGTTTGAATTCTATTCAGTGTTTGACTAAAACAGGAAAAGGAGAAGTTCAAGGGTGTGTCTCAATTTTTCTGAGTTATCGTCCTCTATAGAAAGTCAACACCCCCAGATGAAGCCTTTGAAAACTAAAAATTCTGTCTTTTTCCTTGCTCTTTAATCGCAATCACACCAAACCCAGCCAAAGAAATCCAAGATTAAGTGGTTCATTCCAGAAAGCAAACTAATATAACAACAACAACATCAACAGTAAAAAATGATGATAAAAAAGAAAAGGGTAGGACCTATAGATCCAAGTGCAATGCCAATTATGAGCAAGGCAACGGTGTAAGGAACTCTAGTCCCACGCAAGAGGTGTCTACAAGCAATTCCCAGAGCCAAACTGAGACCAAAGAAGATCACTGCATCTGCTGGACTGGACTGTTCCCCTGACGAGGAAGGAGCAGAAGCATCAGAGACAACAGAAAGGGAAAAGGAAAGGGAAAGCGAAACGGGTTGTTGCACTTGTTGTAGCTCCATTTGCGGCAGTGGTGATGATGATAGATGAGAACTGCGAAGCCCCTATTATCAGGTTCCTGAATTTGGATCAACCAGAAACAGAGACACGTGCTAAAGAGAGAGAAGGTTGCATTTTGTTTTTTTCCTGTGGAATCTAGCTACTGAATGAAGAGTGATAACGTTCTACACGACAAAACAATGTGACGGAGATTATAGTTTGTTGACTAATGACTACACCTGTAGAATCAAATCCTTCTGAAAAACACATGAAGTTAGAAAAATTGAACTACTGATCTTGTTCCTTAGGAAACATTTCACGTTCCAATTTTGAAAAGAAAATATACTTTATCAAGAGAACCAATGGAAAACTTATGAACAAATGTCTATTCTAGTGCTACTCTAAAACACGGAATCTTTTTGCATTTCCATCTTGTAGCATAGTGCACAGTAAATTAATGGGTAGAGCATTTCTATGGGCACCAATGAGATACTATGTTTTTTTTCCCATAAATTTGAAATATCGTTTATTCTTCTTCGTTCTTCAAAATTAGAAATTTCTTCATTTTAAAATTAAATGTGTTTTTTATTTTTAAATTATTATAAAATATTTTTTCTTGTTTTAAATAAAATCAGTTTATCATATAAAGCATTTTCCTATAAAATTCATATTTTATCATATATCATTTGTTAAAAAAAATGCTTTACCTTATTTTCATAAAATATGAAATAATTTTTAATTTATGTTTGTGTGTGTGTGTGTGGAGTAATGAATGATTTTCATGAAATAAATCATGGGTTTTTTTATAATAAATTTACCTACCCGACCCATTAAACAGTGTGACTCAATAAGGTTCAATCAACATCATTTCTAAAAGAGGTTACAAAATACTCTAAAATGCATCTATTGAGGGATATTTGCACATACTAACAAATCTCATACGTATGATTGTGCTATGATAACCTTTAATATCAAATATTCACAAGATATTTTACATATTTGATGAGGTGGCACTTTACGATAATTGTTATTATTTTATTACGGTAAGTTATTATCTTACTAATATTAGTTAATATCACGTTACCTGTTTTACCACACAAGTCAAAGGTCCAAAAGTTACTATATATACACATATACACCTAGAGTCCTCCCAACCAGAGTCACTCTTAAAGATACTTTCATATGCTCATACTTTCTCTAAAATATCCATAATCTTTTACTAACTTGAGCGTTAGAAAGTATTTTGTAGGTGAATCTTCACCTATGTCGCAACTCTTGGAGGCATCTCATTAAGGTTTATCCAAGCCACCTGATCTTGCCACCTACCCAAAAGCTCACCTCAAGATAATGGTCAGAACAATAGATTTTTCTTTTTTTGCTATATGTGGGATGTTCCTTTATGATGAGTTTGGTGTAGTTCTCACTTATTATATATTGTGTTGTAGTTTGTTCACCTCTTATGATACGGAACAGAAGATACTATATGTGAAAATAATGTCCAATTGAACTTGTGAAAAGTTGAAAAGTGTCATCTATATACATTTTGTATCATATATATATATATATATATATATATATATATATATATATATATATATATATATATATATATAATTTATATATATAATTTATAAAAAAGTAAAGAAACCAAATTGATATTTTACTAAAAAATAAAGAAAAATATAATTTAACGTATATAATAAAGGCCAATAGACTATTACTTCCTATGCTACAAGAGAGGCCATGAACTTCCCATGCCATAAAGGTCAGACAAGGCCGGTTACTTCCTGTGATATACCACCTTCTTACATAGTTGTTTTTAATTTTTTAAAATATTTATAAAATGTAATCATTACTCATGCATTACGTGAATTAAATTACTAAAGAATACATAATTTTTTTTTCCAAAAACTATAGAAAGTATGATTATATCTCACGAAAGTTAATAATAGAGTTAACTTTGTATATCTATTAAATTATGCAATAATTTATCTTTTACGTGATAATTAAGGTATGTGTCTCTTTTTCATCTTTTTTCCTTCTTTCCTTCTGTTTATTTCTCACTTCCTTTTACACTATTTTTATTAGAGGTGGGCAAAAAATCTAACTTTATTGATCCAATCCATTTTTGTTTTGATCCAATCCATTTAAAATTCATTTTATTAAAAATCTAATCCATTTAAAATTCATTTAATGGATCTGGAGTTCAATCTAATCTACATTTTATATATTTTATGGATTGGATATCCATTCTATAAATCAAGATTTTCAAATATGGATAATCCAACAAATCCAATCCAAATTCTCAGTTTAAATTTTTAGTTGGGTTAGGCTAAAGGTTGAGATGACCTAGGCTAAATTCAGACTCGGACGAACCTTGCTCAACGACCTGTACAGACCGGGCAGGCCCGACGACCCTGAAGGGTCAGGCGAGCCCGACGACCATAAGAGGTTGGGTGGGCATAAAGATATGAACGGGCTAGGCGGACCCGACAAACCAGACGACTCGATCAGGCCCAATGACCCAGAAAATTCGAATAAGCCCGAAGATCCGAACGGGCTAGACGGGCCTGAAGATCTGAACGGGCCAGGCGGGCCCGAAGACCCGAACGAGTTAGGCGAACCCAAAGACCCAAACGGGACAGGCGAGCCTAAAGACCCAAATGGACTAGGCGGGCTTGATGACCAAAACAGGTCAAACGGGCTCGAAGAGCCGAATGGGTCAAGCAGGCCTGAAGACCCGAACGGGCCCAAAGAACTAAATGGGCCAAGCGGGTCCGAAGAACCAAACGGGCTAGGCAAACCCGAAGAACCGAACGGGCTAGGCAGGCCCGATTACCTGAACGAGCCTAGCGAGCCCGAAGACTCAGATGGACTAGGATGGGTCGGCTTGACGACTCAAATGAGTCGTGCCTGACGACTTGTACGGACTGAGTCATGTTGGCCTTAAGGACACAAGATTTAGAAAATTCGATTTAAATTTCTTTTACAAAAAATGGATTCTGGATTTTGAACTTGATCCAAATATTTGAACTGGATTTAAATCTTGATCCAAATATTTGGACTAGATTTAAATCTTAATCCAAATATTTGGATCTAGATTTTAATAAAATTCAAACTAGTTTTGCTAAAAAAATGGATTTGGGTTGAAAATCTAATCCAATTATTTGGATCTAAAATGGATGTGGATTGGATCCTTAAAAATTCAATCCATGTCCACCCCTAATTTTTATTTCACTTTCATTTTCCCTTTTTATTAATCTTCTAACATATTTTCCCCTTTCTTCGTTTTCATGCTTTTTTGCCTTTATATTTCTTTTTTCATCTTTTCTCTTTCATTTTCTTTTTTCTTCTCCACCTTCCTCTATTTTTAACACGTTGTAAAATTTGTTGTCAATAATTTCATTATGAAAAATATCATAAATATTTGAAAAAGGAGGAAGATTAGTTGTATGAACATTAATGACTATTTTTTTATTAAGATAAAAAGAAATAAGAAGGAGGGTTCAATTATTATTTTTTTAACTTTTTGTACTTAAAAATTTTCTTATCCTTTTAAAAGAATTTTACAAGAACATAACTTAAAAAAAACTGAAAAACATGAGAAAGGATGTTGTATTGATTTGTAGGGATGGCAATGCACGGTGGGTTGATATTTTAGGCCCACCAGCCCGCATAGGTTTCCAGCCTCCACAAGCCAAGAATAGGGTAGAACGGGCCAACCAACATAAAAAAGAAAGAAAAATGTACACTTGTGTATGTTGATTACTTTTCTTCTGAACTTCTGCATGGACGTTCCAAATTCTTGTTGCATGTGTTTCTGAATGTGCTAAAATATTGAGAATTCATCGTGCATGTCAAAGTATGAATATGGTTACAATGAAAATGTTGGATTATCAATTTATCATTCAACTTCCCAAGATCTCTGCTTATTTTGTGATATTTTTAAAATTTTCCAATTTGTAAGACATTGAAAGCTTTAACACAAGAAATAATAAAAAAAGGTTGGCTCATGGGGCAGACCAAACTTTTGAGCTCGCATTTAGAAAACAACACGAGCCAGCCCAACTCACATTTTAAGGGCCAAGTGTTGAGTAGGCCTAAACGAACTACGCCAGCCCGAATTACCACCCTATTGATTTGTCTCACCTACAAATATTATATTAAATTATTGAAAACTTCCAAGTTCCAATGTTCTTCTTAGACTCTGGTAAAAGTATTCTTAATAGTCACTTGTGGAAAAAAAAACACACAAGCATCCTTTTTACATGTTTCACCGATAAAACTAATGCATACATAACGACTAAACTTACATATCGGCATAGACCGCCTACTCTGAACATATGACATGATAACCAAATATCCACATAATCAATTCATAAGCTTGATACTTGGGCCCTACGTAGGCCCACACAAGCCCAAAGGAGACCCAGCGAGCCCAATAAAGGCTTAGCCGACAAACCAGGTAATCTGTGATTAATATTCTATAAATATAGGTGGACCCCAACAATTAAAGGTACGCAATTCATTAATTCCCAAAAGTGTGATTTGACTTTTGAGAGCTCTCGCTGACTTGATCGTCAGAGTCGTTTCTACAGGTAACCTCCAAAATGTTCAAACTGGCAACAAGACATGAAGGCGTATCCAACTGGACCAAGGAGCATCCATCTCAGGAAATCAAAGATTGGGTAAGACATAATTTATGCTCCCTGACAACTCATTATTGTTTCCGCAGGAATATAGAGCTTTGCACCCTTAGTGTTAGTACTCTGTGTGTGTGTTTACGAATCTTATGTGAATATATATATATATATATGAAACTTTTGAAAATAGTCATATTGGAAATCTTTACGATGACATATGGTCTAAATCCTAATAGGAAGACAGAAAATCATCACTATGTAATAAGCGTCATTTAATAAAGGTATAATTAGTCAGATGTGTTAGTTTGGTACCTGTTTTTAAAAAGGTGTCAATCGAGTCCCAACTTTTGAAAAAGTGACTCAAATAAGTCCCTTTTAGACAAAAATTATTAACATTGTGGACATTCACTATGTAATAAGCGTCATTTAATAAAGGTATAGAACATTGACTTTGACACTTGGTACGCTGTTGGGTTAACACATGGACATTTAAAAAAAATTACAAAAAATTCAAAAAAATTCAAAAATAAAAAAATTCAAAAAAACCACGAAGTGACACATGGTAGTCACTCTGTTCATGGTCGTTAATGATTTAAACAGTGTTAGCAAAAAAGGACCCAATTGAATAAAATTGATGAAAATTGGAACCTATTTGACCACAACACCAAAATTAGGACTTATTTGACAAAACTTGACAAAAATTGGGACCAAAAATGTATTTTAACCTATAATAAATATATTTAGTTTTCCAAATATATGTTGCATTTTATAAAAAAAAATTATTAAAAGGTATACATACCATGATTTGTTACTGAATTTTTCATTATTAATGTATGAACTTTTAATTTCTTAAACAAAATTAATAAATTTTATTAAAAAATTTATTAGTTTTCAAGTAAGATTATCTTGAATTTTTTGTTGGCAACTTCCCAAATATGAAGGATGTTAGTTTTGAAATGGTTGAAATGCCAAGAAGGAGGGGGGTTGAATTGGCTAGTTAAAAATTTAGGCTATCTTTGAAAGCTAAAAACCACCTTTAATTGAATCAATTGGATCACCAAGTTAGGATGCAAAAGCTACAAGATAGTATACTTTCAATTGGTAAAAAAGAGAGTTAATCGATTGATTTTACTAAAAATATTTTGTTCTGGTATAATCAACCGATTGAAATAGAAAAACAGTTGATTGAAATACTGGAAAAAGTGCATAAATACATATTCAAATTTTAAACAAGGAATAGTGCATAAGAATCATCAAGACAAGTTCTAAATGATTATGCAAACATGCTCAATGCTGCAGATGTCATGAGAATATGCAAGAGCATGAAACAGATGATTAAAGCCCAAGTTCTTTAAACTTTAAAATGAATATGCAAGAGAGAAAGGTTAGAGAAGAGAAGAGACCATGAGATTTTTATATTGGTTCACTCAAACCTGAGCTACATCCAGTTTGTCAAGGCAACCTGAGCTTGAATTTGCACTATTTCAAAAGATTTACAAAGTATTCACCCTTACACTGTCAAAATATACAAAAACCACACAAAAGACTCTTGAATCACACCAATACAACAAGAACCCTCTTGCAGACTTGGAAAACCACCAGGCACATACACAAAGCTTGAGAAAGATTAAACCTCAGTGGTAGCACAATCAAGCCTACCACAAACCACTTTCTCCAAGCTTTAAACCAAGCCAAAAGCTCCAAGAATTGATCTAAGATCAATCTTCAACTGCTGCAAACTGTATGATCACGAAAGAGAGAGTTTTCACAAGTTTCCATAACAGATTTGCGCTTCAAAAATGATCAACAGACCTCTGTTTCAAAAATCACAGCTTTTATAGTCAAACTGTTACAAAATTCAACAATTTGATTTCCAAAACAATCGGTTGATTTCACTTTACGTAAGTGAAATATATCGATTAAAAAATAAATCAACTGATTGAATTTGTTGCAGTTTAAGACTACTGCAACTAACCTTTTAACCTTTAAAAAAATCACTCAACATATTAAAAGAGACATTTTAACCTGTTGAAAAACCATTCAATAGATTAAAAGGCACACCTAAGACCAAATACATCTAATTAATGCTACAAGGTCTACAATATGAATTACAAACTTCAAATACACTTTCTTAATGATATAACTATGTGGAGAGCACGCGTTTCAGCCTTGATCAACATAGATATCATCAAATCTCCTTTCCTTCATCAATGTAGGCTTCATTCCAATGGTTATGGCTTCAAGATAATTCAACAGGACTTCATTAAATCGTCATCAAATCTTCAAGAAGCATACCACATTGGCTTCACATGTCAACAATCTCCCCCTGATTTGATGAAGTCAACCTCTATCTTCTTCTATCTTCCATTGCAAATTGTTTCCATTGGTTGGATACAATGCATGATCCTAAACAACCAACACACTCAGTCATTTTGAGGATGATTTATGGTCTGGAATGAGTTCAGCATGTCATGGATATCATGGGTTTGGCCATCCAATACATTGAATATCTCATTATAATAGTTGTTATGTGCATGTTGGGAAACATTGAGCTCATGTAGTTGGTTCAACACCATCCTCTCAAAATATGAGTACACAAGGCCTCTATCCTCTGAAGGGTTGCAGAGAATTAAGTCCATGGGTCCAACAGTTGGTTCTTCCTCTTGATTTGCACCACTTAGGTCAGCTTCATGATCATGTGCACCATCAACTACAGCATCAGCAGTTGTCCATGCATTTCCCACCTTGAGAAAGCTCATTTTGTGCAGATTTTGGTTGTGCAAATTTTGGTTAGAGGTATGGTTCAACAGTCTAGATGACTCTTCTAGCTCATCCTCTACATCAATTCCAAAGTATTCTATGAATTTGGACACCAAAACCACATATGGCAACCTAAAATCCGCAAGTCTCTTGGCTTTGAGCATGTGGTCATGAAACACATAAATCCAATCCACTTGTTGTGTTGGATGCAGTACATGAGTATCAAATCTCCCTCATTCAATGTTGAATGGTTCCTACCACGTAGAATTGTGATTTTTGTGACTATCATAGCAAGAAGCCTTTGATCCACCTTGAGACCACCAACATAGAAGTGCTTGATTTCAGCAGCAGGATTCCTCAAGCATTGACCATAGTATTGAACCTTGTTGAATTATGGAATAGCCCCAGTTTCACCTTTCCTCACTTGCACACCCCTTGTTTTGAGTCCAACCACATCTTTCCAAGCCTTTTTGTTGATATTCATTTGAATCCCCTTGATACTTGATAGTAGCAAGTCATTTTTGAACTCCAAATTGGTGAAAAACACCTTCACCATGTCTGGATAAATTTCCCCTGAAAGTTCAAGGAATGTCTTCAACTTTTGATGCTTGAGTTGTTGAAATAGGCTCTCAAAGCCTTCAACTCTCAGCCACGAAAATCTCAACACCTTAGGAATGATGATATCTTCCTGTTCATCTCAATGAGGAACACTTGAATGTTGTCCTCACGATCCTCAAACCATGCTTCAATTCTCCCATTACTTTTGTGATTTGGAGACCTTGGGGTACGAGGAGTGGAGTGTTCATCATCATATTGGATAGCTCTTTGTTAACGACGAGGCATGATGAGTGTGGGTATGGCTGTTTCTAAGAGAAGTATGATGCAAATGCAACCATACAAGTGCAATATTTATAATTGAATATGCTGATTTTCAGAAACAGTTGATTAAATGGTGCATATTTTCCTTATTAATTCGTTTTAGGTTACCTAAACCAGATTAATGCAGTCCAAAACAATATCTCATGCATTCATGGTGTTTTCAATGTGTTTTTATGAGTGAATCAATCAGTTCAGATCATGTGAGTTGTATGCACATTGGAATTGTACACTAAACATGCTTTTTGGTCAAACAAATTGGTAAAAGCAACACATGGCTGATGAAATAGGCAGTTAAGAGCAGATAGTATCTGACAAAAAGATGTTTTCTTTGACTGGGTCACCTTAACAATTCAATTCGTGAGTAAATGTACAATTTAAGTAAAATCAACACGTTAAATAGCAGAATCAGTCGATTAAAATAGCATCAGAGCATCAAACACTAAAACTAGAATCTGGTTATGTGAAATCAGCTGACTGATTTTGAAAATCAATTGATTGAAAATTGTAAAATTGAACTTTATTTTTCCAGATTCAGTTTTAATGAAATCAACATACTGAATTGTGAAAACAACAGATTAAAAACCATAGCAGATCAATTTTTCATCATTTAGTGGCAGTTTAAGTGAAATAAATGTGTTGAAAAACAGAATCAACAAATTGACAGATCATGAATTGTGCAAATTGAGGTAGATTTAAGTGAAATCAACACGTTGAAATTAAAAATCAACAGGTTAAATGTGATAGTTTTCAGTTTTTGCATATTACAGCTGATTTTTATGAAACCAATGCATGGATACATAAGATTAACATGTTAAAAACACATCAGACCACATTCTTGATGTCTAATATTCCTAGTTCAGTTCTTAGCTCGTTAAACCTATCTCTAGCCAATGGTTTGGTAAACAAATAAGCCAATTGATGTTCAATTTTCACAAATTAAATTTCACAATCTCCCTTTTGAACATGGTCACGAATGAAATGATGCCTAATCTCTATTTGCTTGGTTTTAGAATGTTGTATTTGATTCTTGGTTAAGTTGATCGCACTAGTATTATCACAATACAAAGGTACCTTGCTTAGCCTTACACCATAGTCCAAAAGTTGATGCTTCAACCATATGATTTGTGCATAGCCATATCCAGCAACAATATATTCAGCTTCAATAGTGGAGAGTGCCACACATGCTTGCTTTTTGCTATTCCATGAGATTAGACTTGATCCAAGTAAATGGCAAGTACCACTAGTGTTTTTCCTATCCAATTTGCACCCTGCATAGTTCAAATCTGAAAAGCCACTAAGAGTTATGTTAGAATCACATGGATACCATAAACCAACATTGGTTGTTCCCTTAAGGTACTTTAGAATCCTTTTTGCAGCTTTGAAGTGTGATTCCTTTAGATATGCTTGAAATCTAGCACATAAACATACTCCAAACTAAACATCTGGCCTACTTGTTGTAAAATAGAGCAAAGACCCAATCAACCCTCTATATTTGGTTGAACCCACTGGTTGGCCAGCCTTATCTGCATCCATAAGGTAATTTGTTGCAATTGGAGTGGCAACTTCCTTACAATCCTCCATTCTGAACTTTTTCAACAAGTCAAAACAGTATTTTGATTGATTTAAAAATGTTCCATGCTTGAGTTGCTTGACTTGCAGCCCTAGAAAGTAGGTAAGCTCACCCATCAGGGACATCTCAAATTCTCCCTACATAACTGCAACAAACTCTCCACACAATGTGTTGTTATTTGAACCAAAGATGATATCATCAACATACACTTGAACAACTATAACATCATTTTCATGTTTTCTAATGAAGAGTGTTTTATCCACTGCACCTCTAGCATAACCTTTTGATAAGAGAAAATTGCTTAACCTTTCATACCACTGTCATGGTGCTTGTTTTAAACCATATAAGACCTTTTTCAATTCGAAAACATGGTTAGGATAGAGATGATCCTCAAATCCAGGAGGTTGTGATACATACACTTCTTCATTTAGGAAACCATTTAAGAATGCATTTTTCACATCCATTTGATGCAATTTAAAGTTACACATGCAAGCATATGCTAAGAGTAATCTTACAACTTCTAGCCTAGCTACAGGTGCATAAGTTTCATCAAAGTCAATGCCTTCTTCTTGATTATATCCTTTTGCAACTAGTCTAGCTTTGTTCCTTACAATATTACCATCTTCATCCATTTTGTTTCTAAAAACCCATTTAGTTCCAATTATATTCATATCATCAGTTTTAGGCACTAGAAACCACACATCATTTCTTGTGAATTGGTTGAGTTCATCTTGCATAGCAACAATCTAATTACTATCATTCAAAGCATCATTCACATTTTTAGGTTCAATTTGAGATACAAGAGCAACATGTTCACAAAATACAATCCTACGTCTAGTAGATAATCCCTGTTTGATATCACTTATGATGTTGTCCTTTGATAAACCTTTAGGCTGGATCCAATCCTTGGGCAAGTTTTTGTCTGTAGCTTTTTCAGTCGACTGTTTTTCCTTTTCAACCGATTGATTTCCTACAACATAAGACTTTTCTGTAGCAGAAATCTGCTCATGTAGTAGATCTTCATCTGTATTCTTTGACACTTGTTCTTCAACTTTGGGTTAGTTTCATCAAATACAACATGCATAGACTCTTCAATAATCATCAATCTCTTATTATAGACTCTACATGCATCACTTTGTGTAGCATAGCCTAGAAAAACACCTTCATCCGCTTTTGCATCAAATTTGCCAAGACTTTCTTTGCCATTATTTAAGATGAAACACTTACATCCAAATACTTTTAGGTGACTTAAAACATGCCTCCTCCCTTTAAAAAGCTCATAGGGTGTTTCCTTAAAAATTTGCATAATCAACACTTTATTTAAAACATAGCAAGCAGTGTTGACTGCATCAGCCCAAAAATACTTAGGTAGTGAGTTTTCATTCAACATAGTTCTAGCTAGTTCCTCAAGTGACATATTTTTCCTTTCAACAACACCATTTTGTTGTGGGGTTCTTGGTACAGAAAAATTATGATTAATGTCATGCTTTTCACAAAAGTGTTCAAACTTTTCACTTGGAATTTCCCACCATGGTCACTTCGAATAGACACTATCTTGGAACTCTTTTCATTTTCAAGCATCTTGGCAAGTCTTTTAAAAGCATGAAAAGTGTCATTTTTGGCGGCTAAGAACAAAGTCCATGTGTACCTAGAGAAATCATCAACAATGACTAATGCATAAAGATTGCCACCAAGGCTCATGGTTCGAGATGGACCAAATAGACCCATGTGAAGC
>Ga0214544_1003771_pt1 | contig 30904 bp, 13 predicted proteins | sample CNSS3metaG_FD_160074 | JGI IMG/M metagenome (GOLD analysis project Ga0214544, IMG submission 160074) | Root nodule microbial communities from cowpea collected in UCLA plant growth center, Los Angeles, California, USA - CNSS3 | ecosystem: Host-associated > Plants > Roots > Nodule | place: USA...
TATATATATATATATATATATATATATATATATATATATATATATATATATATATATATACTCTTCTCTCCTAGAAATTCATGGAGAAGCATGGAACTTTCAACCTTCTCTAGTTCGAAATATGCTTTTTTTTTATGAAACATATGGTTAGAGTTTCACGGTGGAAAACCTCATTAAAAGCTAAAACTAGTTGCCACAATTATCACTGTGTTCGTTTTTTTTTAGAAAAAAGTTGAAGAAAAAAAAATACAGAGAAAAAAATGTATTTGACTCTATTATAAGTTAAAATTAATTTATTTACAAGTTAATTTGTAAAAGCGTTATATATGATTTTTTTATAATTTTTTATTTTTACTTGCGGGGTAAATTATATTTATTGAGATTTTTTTTTCTTCTCACCCTAAGAAGAAGTTGTTCATTAAAAATAAATTTTAGTAATCAAAAGTTAATAGTTATAGTGACCAATTTAAATATCAATTTACAAAATAAAAAATTATTAATTATTAAAATAGTCACAATTATGAATAAAAAGTTATAATTAGTCGTTAAATTGTTCGCTAGTTAATTAGAGACTAATTTAGAAACAAATTTCCTTGGTAACAAAAATTTCGGTAGGTAATGTTTAGTGACGAATTTTGTTTGGTAGCTAAAACCTTGGTAGAGCTAAATTTTAGAAACCAAATATATATATTTTTTGTTCATAATAATGACTAATTTAGTAACCAATAATTTTTTATTTTGTAAATTGGTATCTAAATTAGTCATTATAATGACTAACAACTTTTAGTAACTAAAATTTGTTATTAACAAGACATTTTCTTGTAGTGTCTATCCTATATATTCTTAAGGAGAAGTTTATCTAAAAATACCTATATAAGGTAATTTATAAATTTGTTTCACATGGTTCATTTAATGATCTACTTTAATGTATGAGTAACTTTTGACTTTAAGATAATTTTTTTTTTCAATAAAATCTTTATGATAAAATTGTCCCAACATACACTCTAACATGAAGATGTTACTTTTGATTATAAGACAGTCAACATAAAATAAGACGTGGTAACATACTTGTAATTATTTTACGATGACATTTTTAATATAGTTGTAGTTGTAGAGTTCATATGATGATGATTCATCATATGAATTTTATCTTGCACAAAATGTAGTTGCAACAAACATTTTGTCTTCTTACTTCTTTTATTTTATATTTTTTATATTATCTACATTGTCCTATCTTTGTATTTGTCATTGCGGCTCATGTTGCTACCATTACATGTGTCCATTACACATGCATCACCACCCATTTCATGACCATTAGTTGTGTTGTAGAATTTTTGCACCACCTCCCTATTTGATTTGTGTTGCCACCATCAATGCTCTCATTGGACAATTTTCACCCCAATAGGTTCTCTTGTGTTCTCTATCATTTTTGCTTTGATAATTTTTTTAAATTTAGTTTGCATTGTAAACATATAATGTACTTTGTAAGTAATAAGCATAATTAAATGCAAAAGTCAAATCTTACCATTAGACTAGCCTAAGGATTAGACAAGGTGTTAGACGAGTCTAACAGTAGAAATCAATAGGTGAATAATGCATTAGACAACCAAGTCTTTAGACAACCTATGTCACTATGTTAGATGACTAAGGCATAAGGCAACAAAGGATTAGACCACTTGAGTAAAACACGACCAAGGCATTAGACGACCTAAGACAACTTAAGTCATTATACTACCCAAGTGTTAGACGAACTTCATCCTAAAACATTTATAATACACCTTGATGGTTTGAAAGAGGTTTTTGATCTCTGATTACTCATGGAAATTAACATATTGATTTTATTGTTTGAAACAAAGATTCAATCATATGAACTACAACAAATATTATCATTCTGGAACAGTATTTGAATCAAATGTTCAAATGAAATTAACATTAAGAAATATCTTATGAATGAACTATTTGATTGAATGAAAGATATTATTTCTCTAATGATTCAAATGAAAAATCAAGAAATACAAAGTTTCCTTAACAGAATAATCTATGAACGTTGAAGGGAGCAAAATTCAAAATCAAGTTTGAGCTCAATAACAAAAGGAAAGAAGATATCCTGAAAAGCATTAGCTGATTCAGAATTGAAGTCTTAAAGAAGGATGTTGAAGATTCAAACTGAAGATATCAAATTAAAAGAATTGATCAAGTCATTCCATATTAAGAAGACTGTAATAAAGAGTTGCAATTTAAAGTCTCAACGGCTAATTGAAGCAACATCTATATAATGAAGGTTGAGCCATACAAGAAGAACATGAAAAAAAGAAAAGAAAAGAAAAACAAATTGTTGTGAAATTGTCATATCAATAATATTTTAGAGAAATTGGGTTGAAAGCTTGATTGTCATATCGTTGCCTCCAACTATTACAACAAAGTGGATGGTGAAGGACAAGATGAAGTGGAGTTTAAGGGTCATGAAATGGAGGGTAAGGGTGATGAAAAAGTGGATGGTGAGGGACATGATGAAGTGGAGTTTGAGGGTCAAGATGAGGTGGAGGTTGAGAGTAATGAAGTGGAAGTTAGGACTAAATCGACAACATTTAACTAAAATAGGGATTTATTTGAACAAAACACAAATAGTCATAAATAAAATAGTTCACTGATGTGAATAGTATCACCTTGTACACTTTGTCATTATCAATTTAAATGGCATCATGAAGAAAGTCCAAAATTGAACACAATTTAGCAAAATAGAAACCTAATTGAATGCGCAAAAGAAAAAGTGATCAAATTGAATCAAACTAGGGACCAAAATAATATTTAAGCCATACATATAAGCAAATATATACTAGTGCAAAAAGAACTTTCAATAACATAGATTGACGATGTTTAACAAGCTACCATAGTAAAACAATGTACAGGGGCAAAATTGTAATTTATGCGGACTTTTGTATGATGGTTGACATTTTAACCGTTGTTAAAAGTGAAAATGACGAGATTATATAAAGAACCGTTGTTAAAAGTGGGACAAACGAAAAATAATGACAGTTAAATAGAGAATCGTCATTAAAACTATTTTGGGATGGAGAAACGACGATAGTTATATAGAGAAATGTTGTTGAATGTGCAATACTTTCATAAAAAGAGACGCACTTTTTTGGCTCGAGTGTTTCTTCTTCTCCTCTCACTTTCATTTTTTCTTTTCATGCACTAATGACGGTTAAATAACAATCATAGTTGTTTTAATCATTGTCATTTTCTGATGGATTTTTAATGATAATAATATCTATGATGATTCCAAAATCTGACATTAAAGATTGTTTTAATTGTCGTATCATTGTGCAGTGTGTGTGTGTGTGTGTATATATATATATATATATATATATATATATATATATATATATATATATATATATATATATATATATATATAACTCAAGAGTTTGGGAAGCCTAAAGCAAACTTAAAAAATGAGGCCTTTACTTCAAATTTATTTTTCGATTTTTTTTTATGCAAAAGATAAGGTCTTTGAATATAGTTTGATGAAGAAAAGTGTCTATAATGTATATCTTTACGAAAATTTATATCATTGATTTTAACATAACATTTTTTACAAATAAATCTCTTAAATTTGTATCAATATTCTTTCATTTGGCTTGGATCATATATATTTTTATCAAGAGTAAAATCAACATCTAATATCTCAATCTCCTCCTCGTTATTATGGGTTTGAGAATCAAAATTATCCTCGTCACTAACTATTTTTCTCTCTCAATTGGTTTCAGCTATATCTATATTGTTATTATCTTTCATTCAAAGAACACCCACCTCTATTTTCTAATTCAATTTTGTTATATATTTTTATAAATGTATTCATATAATGCAATTAATGTCTCAATTCTTTTCTTCTTTTGAATTTTTAAATAGCCCGATTAAAATTTTCTATTTGACATATCTACATATTTTTATATAAAATAAAAAATTATAATATATAAAACACTACTAAAGATAAGTATATGAAAGAACGAGTTAAAACAATAAAACCTGAGTCAGGTTGTTAGGGAAGTAAACTCGATAGTAGAGTTGTAGTGTTTTGAAGTCTCAGGTATCTTTTTCCTTCTCAAGTCTCAACTCTTTCAAGAACCTGCAGAACTTATTTTAAGATTTATCATTAATAAAAATAATAATAAAAAAGTATTGTTCTTCTCAACTTGATAGTAAATCTTTTTTTTTTCCTAACCTTAAATTATCTTTCACAGAAAACTCAACTTTGAATTATGCTCAAATTAATTTATTATCCACAAAAAAAAAGACTAAACCTTAATATAATTCATAGTATTGTATAAAAATTTCAGTTCCTCATCAAGATATATAAAAACAAACTATCGAGAAACATATAAATCTAAAAGTACTGAAAAACAAAATTAGGCAAAAAAAATACATTTCTAATTCTAATACAAATCCAACAAACAAGAATAAAACCAATAACAACACAAATAGAAAGAAAAAACATATTAGTCTTGTTATTGTGTTTATTCTTGTTTGTTATTGTTTAATATGTTATTGTTTTTATTCTTGTTGAATTAGAAAATACATGAAAATATTGGTGTACATGGGTGACATGTGATTTAAGAAATGTAATTTGCCAAAACCTTAATCCTAAAAAAGACTCTAAAATATAAGAAAGCAATGAGAGACAATAGAAGTCACATATCGATAAAAGAAGAAAATAAAATGGAGGATAATTATAAAAAAATAAAGATAACTAATCATTATTTTTTTTTAACCAAAATCATAATTTACTAAAAGGAATTTTAACTCATTAAATATCATTTTTAATATCAATAAAAATTTACAAACACTAATAATATTTTAATTAAATTTTATTCTCACACATAAACTTATAACTAATTTAATAGAAATATATTACTTATAAAATATTATTTTTGGGGCCTTTTTTCTTAAACAAAAATTTATAATTAATTTAATAGAAATATATTAGTACTAAAAAAATTTGAAAGTCATTTTTCATAAATATAATATTATAATTAATTTAGAAGTAAAAAAGAAAATTAAGACCTTTTTTTTTAGAGACCTAAAACAAGTGCTTCACTTGTTTTATCTATTCTTGAGCCGGATATATATATATATATATATATATATATATATATATATATATATATATATATATATATATTATAGATGCGTAATCATTCTTCTAGATTACATTGTATAAGACAAAAACTAAATAGAGCTAAAAGAGGAAAATTCAATTGATTAATTCTTAACCATTTTTTAGAAGATAAATTAATAAGATAATTCAAATCAATTTGCTCCGATAATGAATTATTAGCTTTTAAAACACAATATACAGTACCCGAGCTAAAAGAAAATCAATATTTTGTTAAATATTTTTTTTATCTAAATTAACATTTTCTTAATTTATATTGAAAGGTTATTCGTCTTTAGCCTTGAATATTGGAGGAAAAATTCACTTTATCATTCTCAAAAATAGTGAATTAAAAGAATAAGTCTTTATGAGAAATTAAAATATATTCAAATCTTAAATTTTATTTTATTTTATTTTGCTTTGTTTGAAGCAGATAGAGTATCTGACTGACTGACCTAACTTTTTATTGAATTTTTGGATTAAAAGAATGATTCCAAAGTAAGCAATTGGCTTATATGTGAAGAAACGTTGAAGAAGGTGAAAGCCATCAATGTTGACATATGTATAACAAATTTTGGCGTAATATGCGGGAAATAGATTGCGTTTTTGGCAGTGTGTAGTTTGTGCCATGTAGCGGAGATTCATTCGATAATCGTGAAACAACGCAAACTCTTAAGACTTCTATTGTTTGTTAGTGTCAACTCTTCTTTGGAGAATCGTCTACTGAAGTCATTAAAGACTTATCCGGACAAATTCTTTCTAAAAGATCAGAAAAATATACGTAAATGATTTTGTTTATTTAATTCTTTATAACTTAAAACTAGTTTAATTTATCTAGTTTTTATTTTATTTTTATTAATTTTTGCGCAAATTAATTTTGTTTAGCAGAATTTCTTTCCTTTTCTTTTTCTAATTTTTTCTTCTTAAGTCATTAAAAGAAGGTTCATTCAAACACATGCTAAGATCCATCGAACAACTATTTTATTAAGAGCATTTTCATTTCACAAGTCATTCTCAGGTTTTAATTTAATATTTGTAAATTTCAACGTGCTATATCACACTTGGTTTTTATAAAATCAGATTATTTTTAATTTTTTATTTATTTTTTTATTTATATATATATATATATATATATATATATATATATATATATATATATATATATATGCCAGAAAAATAAGAACTTCTATTCTTATGACTCGGGATTTTTTTTTTAAATTATGAATTTTTTTTTATGTCATATAAGCATAATCTAGTGAAAAGATTATGATTCGTGTATGATATTTGAAATGAAAAATTTGTAATATTCTTAAAAACCTTTTTAGAATATTAAAGTTGGTTATTATTTTGATCAAGAAAAGTGTCAGATAATTCTTAACCAAAAACAAAAAAAAAATATATTTTTAATCCTACCTTAAAACCTGTTTAAGTCAAAAACAATTTGTCTCTTGACCATTGGAGTGACTTTCTTATTTATAATAGGATAATCAGTTACAAATATTGTAGATATACATGATACATAATAATCTTAAAGATAATCCTTGATATCTTCCTAAATCTCAACCACAATATCTCATCAACCAAACTAAATAATAACTAAATAATTACATGTCTTATCTTTACAATCTTATTTTAACAAATCGACCCAGCCTAAAGACCACATACTACATAATATCAATCCTCCTTTGTCCGGCCTTATGACTTCTTCACTACCATATCGGCTTTATGACGATGCAATTCTTCTACCCTTCTTCACCACCATGTCGGCTTTATGAGGATGCACACTTCCTTTCCAACACGTCGGCTTTATGATGATGCAATTCTTTTACACTTCTTCACCACCATATCGGCTTTATGACAATGCACACTTCCTCTCCACCACGTCGACTTTATGACGATGCAATTCTTTTACACTTCTTCACCACCATATCAGCTTTATGTCAATGTACACTTCTTCACCACCATGTCGACTTTATGACGATGCAATTCTTCTACACCTCTTTACCACCATATCAGCTTTATGTCGTTGTACACTTCTTCACCACCACGTCGGCTTTATGAGAATGCACACTTCCTCTCCACCATGTTGGCTTTATGATGATGTAATTTTTTTTACACTCCCACCCCTCGCCTTATTACCATTACATTCTTGGCGAGTACAATTATATTGATGAGCTTTAAATTTATTGTCTCATGTTGTGAAGTTTATTTAATTTTTTGCATTTTTTATTTATTATATGTCTTAACAAAAATTCATACCTTTTTTAAAAAACGTTTACATGTTTTAGAATATAACAATCGATTATATCATAACATAAACTAATTAAGTATCTTGAGATGATTCATTGTTAAATTTTTATATCAATTATTTTATGTCATTTAATTATTATTAGTGAGATGATTGATTATTTTAAGTAATGATTGATTATCTCAAGTTTAATCTACAAACAAGTTTTGTAAATAATAGATTAAGGCAAAAAATAATTGATTAAATTATTCTTATCAAGTTTTTAAATTCTATTAAAAACAAAAATGATTGGTATGCTCTAAATATAACAAATACATCAATTTTATATCAAATTATATAAATGATGTTATGCATATATCATAAGTTACAAATCCTACACAATTATAAATCATTCTACTAGTTCCCAAAACTCTTTAATAAAATAATTTTTTCTTAAAAAGAAAAAAAAAAACTCTCAAGAGTTTTAACTTGAAGGCATTGGTGATATACTTGAATAAATTCCTATTCTTATTATTTTTGAAATATTCGTCTCATCAAATGATATTTTCTATTTTGTTTTAATTCTTGGTTTATTTTTTTATAACATGCACTTTAAGAATACATGAGATTAATAGCATCGGCTTCCATTACGATGCTATTAGAGTCGGTTACACGACTATAACTTCATATTATATAATTAAAAAATGTAAAAATATATTACTTAGTTGTGCGTGGACTAGTCGACACCATTTTAGTGTTGATTATATGACACTACTTTATATTATAAAAGTAAAAAAATAATATAAAAATATATTAATCGTTTTGTGAGGACTAGTCGGCACTATTTTATTTTATAAGTGTCTGTCAAAAGACACCGCTCTATATTATAAAAGTAAAAAATAATATAAAAATGTATTAAATTTTTTGTGAGGCTAGCCGATGTTAGTTTATTGTCATTAGTGTCGGTTGGCCGACACAAACCTATTTGGATAGGGAAACAAGGCTTGAATGAGTTGCTTAACTATTGGGACAATGATAAGTTCAAAGAAAATTCCTCTTGGAATAAAATAAGTATATCTTCATCACAATGTGAGCACTATACTTTATAGGCTACAAATCTCACATTGAGATTGCATTAGGGTTAGTAAGTTTTATTTAGAACATCTCTAAATTTCCTTACATTATTGAAATTTATGTATTCATAAATATAATCATACTAAATGCATAATATTTCTCACGAACAAAAACATGGTCGTTCTATGGATCCATAAACATGTGTATGTTATCCACTTTATCACTCAACCTATTTTTAATTTTTCTATAAATTCTAACACTTTTCAAATATTATAATTGAATATGAGACATGTCAGCAACTTGTGCAAGATAAGGAATTAGATAATTCTGCAGAATCTACAGCAACAACAAGGATTGAATGCTGGAAAAATGTTGTTGGAAGGAAGAGTAAAGGTAGAGTTTATGACACTAGGGACTTGGCTGTCAACATTCATCATGGTGTGTCATCCCTAACTCAACCTTCAACATTATCCCGCATAATTATTCCACCATATAGGAATAGTTGCATGAAATAGAGAGGCTTCATGAAGAAGTAAGACACTAGTGGAAAAAGAGGAATCTATGACGACTTATTATGACAGGTATAGTCCACCTATCATAATAAGTTGACCGGTGAAATTTTTGTAATAAAAGTAACCGTTATTATGACTGGTGAAAGAGAATCTGTCATAATAAATGAAAAAGAAAGACTTATTATGACATATGTATCAGACCTATCATAATAAATGAACGCAGTGGAAAAAATGAAATTATGTTAAAAACATATTCTGACAGATTTAAGGAGACCTATCATAATATTTCTAAATCTCTTATTTACCATGACTCATACTTCAACTCATGTCTTAGCATATCTAAATCCCTAATTTTACCTCTTTTCCAATCTCATAAGCACTCCACGCACAATCTCTCATCTTCCATTCCTCAATCAGTCCACGCAATCACTCATTTCTCTTTCTCGTCTTCCACAGGTGTTACCTCCCACACGTCGTCAACTCCACACATCGTCGCCTACCACACGCTGTCGACTCCACACATCGTTGTATCCCTTTTCGGTTGTCGTCGTCAACCTCTGCCTTCAAGATGTCGTCGTCAGCCTCTCCCAAACTCAATCTCACTTTTGGACCATTGAAGCCTTTGTCGCGAGAACACATTGGATCGAAGCCCTACCATTGTTGCACTGGTGACTATGTTACCATTTGGACAATCAGGTTTTCTCTCTTTCCTCCACTTAGTTGCTTGAGCTTTTTTTTAGATTAGTTGCTTGAGCTTATTTTGTTTGGATGAGTGATTTAGCCTTCTCGCTTGTCGACACCGCTCTCCCAAACTCAACCTCTCATTTGGACCATTGGAGAGTTTGTCGCAACCACTGTTTACACAGATGTTCGATGTTTAATATTGATTAATGGTTGCAGGTGTTAATTGAGGAAGTCATGGAAATCGTGGAATTGAAACCACTAAGGCATGCAATAGTCAGATTGCCAAGTGTTAATGGACATATTTGAATCGTTTGATAAGGTGAAAAGAAGAACTAGTGTACAAAATTTACTTTTACTTTGCTCTCTTCCATAACCATGTTTCTAACCTTTTTGTCACAACAAATTGCAGCTTTTGCTGATGAAGCAAGTAGGGCAAGAGATATCTACGAGGTCACTTGGATATCGTTCTTCCATTTTAAATAGTTACTTTGAGGTAAAAGTAGAAATGCTATGAAAATAAGGAATATTGAACTCATGTTTTGCTTTAAATCGTTATCTTCATGCCAAAATTTCACTCTTGTCATGTATAATCCAATAAAGTCGAAAGTAATCTGATAGAAAGCACTTAAGGTTTAAAAGTTGAATTTTTTTTATTATTAGAACTATTTTGAGTTAAGAAGTAGAGTGGTTACTAATATATGATCTTTGGCATTTGCCTTAGGAGAACCAAAGCACTTGTTAAAGAATTGAGTATGCCAACTCCTGGTTCAAAAGACTTTATTTTCCTTCACAGTACTAATTTGTTTTGTTGTTGTTTGATCAAGCATGAAATTTCCCTATCAATTATTGTAGTGAAAGGTAACAAGATCTTTTCAATTCAATGGAGGTCCATGTATGTTGTTGTTCTCCTTGGTGTTAAAAAATCTAATTTAGTATAACCAGTAGTTGTTGTTTAGCAGACAATCTTTCTAATCTATATTTTTGTTGTAGGTTGCATCAGGTACCACATCCCAAGAACTTACTTCAATAACTAGAGTTGAAATTTAGTACTGCAATTGTAGGATATAAAGGTGTGATTGTCTTATAATGACATTTGGGCCTAATAAATTCTACAATAATTATTCAATTTTAGTCATATCAGTGGTCATCAAACACATATAGCAAGTCAAATGCAAGTGATAACATAATCTTTAATATATTACTAATTAAAAACTATAAATTAAAAAGATATTAAAATTTTGTTATGTTGATGTGCAGGGTATGGTTAGTTTAATTTCAACTGATGGAATCTTCTAGTTGAATATTTTCATCTCTTATTGGTTGTGTTTCACATATTGTTCTGCACATTGACACCTAAAGCAAAAGTTTGATTATTTTCCCGATATGTATCCATTCCTTTTATTTAATTTATGAACACACATAGATTAACGTGTCTTAATTAGCAACAATGAATGTTGGACCACTAATTTTGCCTTGAAATCTTTGTTGTGCGTCTCGACTTGGAATTATAACTAGTTTTTAAATTTGGGAGGGGAGTTAACTTAAGAGAAAGTTAATTTGACAAATTTGGTGGAAGAAAATTCCTTCTGGAAGCTTGCTTTGAAATGATAAGTTGCATGATAAATATTTGTTTAAGATGTTATTTCCTATAGTTTTATCAATCAAATGCAACACTTTTTTATAGAATTTCTCATTGGACCCTTTTTTATTGCTTTGCATATTATTACGGCAATGGACTTTGTAGACTCCTGAAAGAACTTGGGAAAGAAGTCATTGTTGTTTTGGTTATTGTGATTTTCTAGTTCATATTGGCATAAGGGAGATCTTGGAGTTCCATCAAGTGATTGGTTCATAGTGAGATATGTATAATGTTTAAGCTTTTTTTATAATGTATGAATAAATTCTAAAGTTGTAGGATTCTTTATATATGTATACTTTGACAAAGTAAGTCTCTTTTGGATAATGTTTATTGGATAAAGTAAGTCAATGAAATTATTTTATTTGAAAATTGTATATTGTTTTATTCAGGTAATAATATTATGAATGGAGAAAAATTGAAAAAACTAAAAAAGTTAAAAAAAAATCACTTATTATGTTAGGTATAGGAGTACCTATCATAGTAAGTCCTTTTTACCTATCATAAAATGTGTTTTTTGCACTAGTGAGACAAGCCACTCTGAGAGCTATTACAACAAATCATAGAGCAATTGTTGTTTATGAGAGAGTTATTGCAACTGATGAGAAAGTTGTTGCAATAGTAGAGAGCTTGGTTGAAACAAATAAGAAATACGCTATCATGCAACAACAGAGGGCTTGGTTGATCAAGCGATAGTTAGCCTTAGTGTTGGAAAGACAGACTGCAGATGCTTCAACGGGTACCAGTCACATGCATCCATATTGTGATCAAGACTTGGATAATCATCTTAATCTTTCAACATGGACTTCATGAGGTAAATCATGTAACACCCTGGTTGGATATTACTTAATAAAAGAAAATTGAAATTGAAATTAAATTCCATCATAAATGTTGATCCCAAACACGCAGGAATATTTAAAAATTCTCAAAAACCAGATCCATAATTATACAACTAATTTATTACATGTTCGAAATCCAAGAAAACCACTAAAAGGAAATTATAAAGCTTATTCAAAACAAGTTCCCTAAATAAAGCCCAACAACTATCCTCGTTCTGTCTTTATCCCTCGTCATCATCACCTGGAATAACATCTGCTCCCATGTGACAAGTCACGTAATCATCGCCAAACACAAACAAAAAGTGTGAGCTCAAAAAGAATCAAGTAGGCATAAATTACATGAATACCTCACCCAAAAATATATAACTTCACTCAACATGAATCACACTCTTAAAGACCTTATAACATAAGGTAATCATGCATCCATAACCTCATAACCTATATAAGACCATCACATTTAATCACAACATGCACATACTCGACCATGGCCTTAGGGATATCATATGCTTCCACGAACCTGCCTGTTCGTGGTCCAACTCTACGAACTTTCCCGCTTGTAGTCCAACTTCTACGAACCTCCCCACTCATAGTCCAACTCTACGAATCTCCCCGCTTGTAGTCCAACCTCTACAAATCTCCCTGCTCTTAGTCCAACATGCATGAACACCAACTCTTATGAACCTTCCGCTCATAACAACCTCATGTGAGCATGAAACATATGAACCTTTCTGCTCGTATCCCCACACAAGAGTACATCCAATATGAACATCCTCGTTCGTATTAATCACGTGTTTCCAACTTCATTACGAACCTCCTTACTCATAATTCATCTAAGCATATCCCATACCAAAGTCATCACAAAACACAACGCAAAACACACCATAAAAGCACCTTGCCCCTACACTATCGCGTGGTGCAGCTTAAGCTGCAGTATTTTACATTTCTATGCAGACGGTTTGGCAATCCATCAATGTCATTAGGTGCCACACCTCCTAGGGACCTCCCTGGTTCACCTATCGCCTGGCGATCTAATCCGCACTGCCAGACGCTACACTAGTAGTGTGAAACTACTGGTTTTTGGCACCACAACACAAGTTTTAATGCACTAGACACCCAACTACACATCCAGATTCCATAACACAATAACACCTATATGCTTATTCTCATGACTCAATTACACATTCATATATCACATGCATTCACAACTTTCACTCATGGCAATGCATGCAATTACCAAGGAAATACTTCATATTCATAGTACGATTCACAACAACCACCTTAAGATTACTTCATTGCATGTTCCTATATACCAATACGACTCAATATAACACTTCACACATTCTATACATCAGTCATAGCTATATTTACAAGTATTCACCACTTTAAACCATATCGATCTTCATGTATACAAAGAATACAACATGTACATAACACACTCACAAAACAAAAAATACACACTGCCTACCACGAAAGCAAGATCCCATCTTACCTTAAATAGCACCTAGTACATTCCATCTATTCCAACACTTCTTGTCAATCAAGTTTAGCATCATACCACCATTATATTTCATGCTTTAGACCTTCATCAATACAATTCATCTAGTTTATATCACTTCCACAATTATAAGTCAAAATAAATCCCATAGAACCCAACCCCACAACTAGTACAACCAAAAACATGAAGTGCATCAACACATTGGCTATCGCCTGGCAGCAAGCATGTATTGTCAGGAAATGCCTCAGATTTTGGGTAAAACCCAGGTTTCGTTGCACCTGCAAGAAACCTTAAAACCCCAAATTTTTGACCCAATCATTCAATTAGCACAAGATTCATTCAATCATGTTTTCCAATATGCATATGCATTCCATAACATCCTAGAAATACCAAAATCACCACAATTTTACACATTCAAGCACATTAAATCACAATTCCACTTCATCCTCAAACCATTATGGAGCCCTCATGTTGGTACAATCATCAAATCACCTATATAACATCAACAATAGCAATGTATGAACAATTTATAACAATAATAACTCCACAAGCAAACACATTATATCCAACAATTTGACAACGACCCAGAAAACTGACAAAAACCTAGAAACGAACATTATTGTTCGCGTCGCCTAGTAAGGCACGATTGCTACTAGGCGATTTCTGGGAAAATCCAAAAAACAGGTTCATTTTGCATGTGACGTCTAGCGGGCCAAGAACGCTGCTAGACAGTTTATGGGCAGAAATGTGAGTTTTCCAACGCAAAACAAAAGGGAATCATGCAATCATGCTTTAACGTACCACGAAACACATCATTTTAATTAAAACCACAAAGTGCAGCTTCCCTTACTTGGAATTCCAGCTCTAACTACGTTCATAACGTTGCTCTTTGCTCATAAATCAATCTACCCTTTGCTTCTCCCACTTGGCACTCTTTCTAACCTCCTTTTTTGCTCTTTGGCTCAGTTTTCAATGCTTTCCCACTTTCCCTTAACAACTATACGAGAACCCCTCCCAATTCTCACTAACTCTCCTTCTAAAATTCCAATTTCAACCTTTAAAATAATTTATTAAAAATAAAATACGAAAATAAAATGTTAATGGCCATTAAGTGCCATTATTGGGAGGCTTCTACTCCATTTTTCCTTAGCAGGAGAACCCCTAGCGCAAAATAAGAATAATTTGGTGCTACCCAAGGTTCAAACTCACATCCACCTAATTACTAAGTGTATGTATAACCAACAAACCAATAGATGTTTTATGACATTTCATGCGCACATGCAATCATAATTAGCATATCATAAATCATGCATACATGCAAAATAAAATAAATAATTAAAACATCATACTAATGACATCCACATCAATTCCTTTGGATTTACTTCGGATTTACTTCCAATCTACAATTATGACTAATTAAATATTTATTATTTATTTAATTTTCCCGGGTCTTACAAATCACATTTTATATGCTTCTATCTTTTGGTATGCTATTAATAACATTTTCATTGCTAATGTTAAAGTTTACTATGGTCACAATTTTAATTATTTATTGTTGTTGGATTGTGGCTCTACTATAAGTGTTTTTTAATTTAATCAAATACTTGAAAGTATATTTATTGTTGTGTTCAATTTCAATATTTGACCTATGTTACACCTTTGTCCTTGTTCAATTTTTATATAGTCTCTTCTTCAATTTGTGTTGCTCAGTTATAAGGTGTACACTATTTTTAAACTATACATATTTATATCTTACATATTGGTTTTTCATTTTACAAGTATTGTTTATGTAGACTTCTTATAACGTTGTTTGACTGACTTCAACTTACTTTGTTTCAATTCCAATTTTAATTTGTAGGCTTATTTGTATAGTCAATATTGTAATCAAATTATGACTTGTAACATTTTATACTTTGATGCACTATCTACAACTACCTAGCTTTTATAAGCATGTCAGCCATGTTGTAATTTGATACCTTAACTATGTCAAGCAAGCATGAATGCAATTTATTTCTCTATTGATTGTAATTGAAATGACTTTTGGATGGATTAAATGAAAATCATTTGATTATATGAATTCAACATTTGATTTAAGCAGGTGAAATTCGAATAGGGCTTGTTATGAAAGTTGTTATTGGCGTCGGCTAGCCCATGCTCTCTCCAAATATTTTAAAATAATATTTTCTCTTAGTATCAGCTAGTCCACGCTTTCTCTTAATATTTTAAAATATTTTCTCTCTTAGCATCGATTAGTCCATGCTTTAAATATTTAAAATATTTTTTCCTCTTAGCTAACGTTATCTCTACAATCATTCTATTTGTGTATGCATTTGTGTTAGCCTAACTGGCACTATATGACACTCAAACTAGTGACCACAGTTGCCCGACTACTAAGGTTAGCTTCTAGGTTTTTTTCGTGTGTTTCCTTTCTAATGTTGGACCGATGCTACTCTTTTGTTAGCGTCGGCTTTGGCCTCCATGCATCCGCTTTTGGCCGACACTTTTCCCTTGGATTCTTGTTGTGATAGGCTTGAAAAAGATTGTATGTTTAATTCTTGAATGATTACATGTGAAGTATTTTGTTATATGATATTTAAGATAGTAGAATAATCTGACCAAGATTGTGATAGGCGAAATGGATATAGACTAAAAAAAGAATCAAACCACTATAAATTTGTTAGTGTTCTCCTTTATTAATTTATCTCTTATTTTTGTAATTAATTATTTTATTAAATTAGAAGTGATTGTATGTAAAGTATTGCAAGAAACTTTTCCAACATTATCTCAAACATTCCTAATATTTTTCATTGGAGAACTTTGCTCAATAACTTTAGATTTAGAAATATTAGTTGCCTTGTTAGGAAAGTCATGCAAAGAGTAGCAAATTTCTTGGAATGATCCATTCTTTTACGATATGTACATTAAGGACTTCTTCTACCACCAAGCCCTCCTTTTTCATGTGTAGAAGCCATAAATTCTTGAATATTTATATCTTGAAAGTTGAAACATGAACGAATCATGTTGTCAAGTTTTCCTTAAAAGAAACTTCTTGACAAATTAAAATTTGATCCCTGACGTGAACAAAATTTGGATTCAGAGCACAGAAGATTATAATCTTATCTAACTTCTTGTTTATCTTATAATGAATCAACCTCCAAGGACACCTTCAATTCTTCGATTATAGATTGAGCTTCATCAATACAAGACATCATGTCATTATAATTTTGCTTGAGAGAAGCCAATCAATTAGCAAAATCATAAAGATGAATGATTTCATTTGCAAAAATATTTAAGCCTTTTTATAAAGAGTTACACGTCTTGAGTGATCTAAAAGTGCTCTTAATATTTGGTTCCACGGATTCTTAGAGTAAAGCAAAAGGTTGAAAATCAGTTTTTTTTAAGACCATAGAAAATTTTAATTTAGTAGAATAATTAAATGAGCTAAATTTAAATTACAATTTTAAGAATGAGTAAAATGACCAACTATTTATATAGGTCATTTGGTTAGAGCACTTAGGTAACATGGATGGATTAGTGTTGAAGCTTCGAGGAATGATATATTTTTTTAAGACGATGTCGTTTCAGATCGGTAGGGTAAAAGTAAAGGAGAAAAAAAAATAGTGAGTTTTGAGAGGATTAAGCACAGTACCAGTTAGTAAAGCACTAAAGTGTGAAGTGTCATAATTGAATTAACAATTCAGGTAAGACGAAGTAACTAGATCTTATGTTTATTTGAGTATGTTGGAATGTATGGAGATTTCATATTTTAGATGTTTTTAGAGTTTAGGTGATTTTGATGGGTTTCGTGTAAGGGAAATTAATTGATGTTGCTTTAATTGAGCAAGTAGTGTACAGTAATTTTATTTGGAAAGTGATGACTGTAAGAAAATTAGTAAATTGTGAAGAGGGCTTTGTGAAAATGATGTTTAAAGGATGAATTTTATGATTGAATTTGTATGCAATAGTTTGAGGTAATTAAATATGAAAATGATGTCTATAGGATAGAATTTTTGTGTGCAGCAGCTTGAGGTAATTAAAATTTTAAGATTTTGATCAATGATGTATGTAAAGAAATTGGTGGTTGAACTAAGATATGCGAATAAAGTTTTTGTGAATAAATAAGTTTTCTAAACGTTGATGGTTTAGTAGGAGTTAGTCTAATCTGGGAATATTAGTAAAAAGGGATTGAGTTTAATTGATTATTAATCGATTATTTAACTGCAATAAAAAGAGGATAAAAAGGTTTTCGCAAATAATTGGTTATATCGTAACAAAATCAATTATCTTGTTCTCAACCTCTAAAGATTAATTTAACAGAATATATATAATCGATTAAAAATGTTGATTTTTCTTTTTTTCATTTATTTTAAGATTTTAGAAAGACTTTAGCTTATTTTAAACCAATTTTAAGTGTTATGATCCAAAATTTCAACAAGTAACTTGTGTGAAGAACAAAAATACAACAAAAAAAAGCTAAGATCTACTTTTGAATCTTTATCAACATCTTGAACCATCATTAAAATATTTTTTTTTTCTTCAAAGATAGAGGTTTATTCTTTACTATCAATAACACCTATTCTAGAAATTATGCTAAGGAATTTTTTCTTCAAAAAAAAAAAGGAAAAGACGGTAAGAAAGCTATGCTTCCTTGATAACGATGAGAGATGTTTGGGATGGAACTCCATAGTTAAAAGAGAATCGTTATTCAAATATTGAGTGTAACATGCATTTCATTTAGATGTGAGCATATAATTAGAGCTCATTTGAAATGTTAATTCAAGTTTGTCAAGTTACTTGTGGTTTTTAATTTTCTTTATTTACTTTTGAAAAATAGTCAGAGTTCAGTATAATAAATATTAACATATTTTGTTTAGTATAACAAGAAAAAAGAAATAGTCTTAAGTACAAAAACTTTAATTTTGTTAATTTTATTTAAACTCTATTAATGATTGAGGTAATTAAACACATGTTTAGTATGTAGTAATGGTTAGGTGTGTTTATTAGAGGGAAAAATTAATGTTATCTTAAAGGAAACCTTTTATCCTTTACTTTTTTCTTTGTAGATTTAAAATTCTAAAGTACTTCTTCAAGTTAATTATAAAAGACCACATGCATGTCAATTATATTAACTTAGCATAATTAAAGTTATTGCAGATTGTAGCTTTTTTCTTACTTATTGTACTGAAAAGACAATAATATATGTCAATACTTGTTATATTAAACTAACTATTTACTTAAAAAAAAAAATTGTTCGCACGAAAAAAAAAATGAATGATTTGATTCATGTCATGTATAACCTAAAACTCAAAAATAAACAAAATAAAATCATTGTTCTCTCATTTGATTTGATGATATTAAGTCTAATGATGAATGGCTAATTGAAGATGAAGATAATGTTGAGATTGAACAAGTTCAGGTGGTGAAGGTGATAATGTAAATGTTGACATAATTGTACAATTGATATGATGCATTTGATCTTGGTAATATAGTTTTTTATGTCAATATTGATGATGCACACTTATAAGAAGAAAAGCTTGATGGTGATGCTGATGATGATGATCTTGGAGATGATATCATTACGGAATTGGAGACCAAGATTTTAAGATATTTTTTCACTTTAGTTATGTTTTGTGATGGTATGAACTTGGTGTACTTTGAACTTATATAATAATTGTGATAAGGTTAATTATTTTAGAATTCTGAAACTATTGCTTACTATTTTGATTAAACATGGCTTATCAAAAAGCTTATTTTCTATTTTCTTCTTATTTTCTTGTTCTATGAGTGTTGTGAAGAAACTTATCCAAACAAACCCTAATTGGAAGGAGCTTCAAGACAAATAGTGCTAAGGAAATAATACACAATAGCAGAAACTTGTCCCCATCAAGCAATCACCTTTTTAGTATAATTGTGGAATACAGCTTTAAGTGCCTGAAGAAAGTTAATCTGAATACATCAATAAACTAGCATACATGTTTATTCACCCTTAACTAACCACTTGCAAGACAAAATTAATCATATTTACGCTTGTAATTGCTCATGTGCTTTAATGCATATAGAGACAATAACTAATACACTCAAACTATTTGATATGTATCCCCATTTTTTCGTAACCGTGCTATATAAAGAAAAAAAAAATGAGGAACCTGATACGAGTGAGATACAACTAGAGTTGTAGCCTTTGAAATTCAGAAAGACTACACAATCTGATTTGTGATTCTCTCCTTTAACTCACTAATATAAATCATCTTCAAAGAGGGATTCAAACTTGGATTCTTAAATGTTCAGTAAAATTTGAAGCTGATTATTTTATCATACAAAAACATGGAACAGGTTGAATGATTACCATAGGACATGAATCTCCCAACACAATGTGAGAAAGTTAAGGGGGAGAGACAGTTGCAAAATAAACTTCTTCAATCTCTGAAAGGAAGATTAGGACAAGGGCTGCTCTCTAAAAGAAGAAAGAATATACAGAGAATATGCAAATACACGTCAAGATTTGTATGTTCTTGGGGGAAAACTTGAAGCCAAGTGTAGTGGGGAAAACATGTATTATAGATGAAGGTTCTTCTCAATTTTAAAATATGCAACTTCTATGAAGCTTATTTACAATAATAAATCTATCATTAACACTGCCAATAATCCAATCTAGTTTGACAGGACAAAGAGCATAGATATTAACCATCACATTACTAAGAAGTTGATCAGTGACTGTATAGCAACATATACCCGTTATGGTCTCAACTGGCAAGCATAGTATCATTAACCAAGGTCAAGATTGGCTTATAGAATTGAAACCAAAAATGACAGTTTCATCAAAAAGCAAATTCCAGAAACCTATACAGGGTCATGCCCATTTATTAGTAGCTAACGAATACACATTTCACCTATCTATGCCAAAATGATACCTGAAGGGAATCAGGGCAAATTATCAGGAAACTCAATTGCATTAAATATTCAAATAAGGTAGAAAGAACATCAGACTTCTTTCAGCCTCAATATAACCTGAAGGGAAGCCAGCAATTGCAAACATGAAGCTAAACCAATGAAGCAGTAACCTGAAAATGGAATATGAACAACCCAACAAATTTGTTGCTAAACATGCAATCTACACAAACCACTTAGTGATTTATCGCACATATTGTTGTTGGTTGATCAATATCCAAAAGCAAAACAAATCTTTACAGGCAAAGCATAGAAAACAGGCTTATATTTTTGTTGTCAAAGAATGTCAATAGAGGACACAATCAAAGGAACATAAATGCTATCCGGTTACAACTTTTCTGAAAATAAAAATATTTTCGCATGATAGGGTGGAAAGGTCACCACTAGCTTTCAAATTTTCATTCCAACACCATTTAGAAGAAAAAGTTGCAACATATGAATTCATCAGCAACAGTCTGAATCTAACAGACTAAAAGAACAGAAACATGTAATTTGTTTTTGTAACAGAAAAAAAATAAGGTTAAAGAATTTAGAATTCAGAAATCTCTCGTGTCAGGATAAATGATCAATGCACTTATTTATATACACGGCGGTGAGAAACACTAGTTTCACCAGACAAAGACAGACAAAGCGGGATCAACTCACTCCGATGTCAACTTGAGAATGAACAATGAGAAGAAAAGCTTAAGAGATTCATTTATCATTCACCTCATTCATGTATATATATGTAGAAATTCTTACATCAGATCAGAGGTTAATCTCTAAGCAAAGGCTATGCCTAGTGAAAGGTAGATACAATAAAAAAAAAAAAAAAGCCTTTTTATCGGTGGGATTTACAGACGAATTGACCTATTCTAACAATAAGAAAATCGTAATGATGTGAATCTGTTGATTGTGTTAGTTACAGGAACACTGGGAAAGCAAATTTAACCTGAACTCCGGTCATTTACATTCCATCCTTTGTTGTTTAACGCTGAAGATACTTCTATTCTGTTCTGCAGATTAGCATATACTGTTTCTCTATGGAAAAAGCTTAGTTTACTCACATCAAAGATCGTCCTTGAACAATGCCTTGGAAACTGAGCCTTTCCTTCCATCAGCCCAATCATGGTCATCATCAGAACCCCTTGCCCTTGAATTTGAATGCTTATTTACTGTCATTGGGGTCTCACATACAGTGCCATATGCCCTTTCTCGTTCCTTCCTTTTTCGCACCCTTTGAAGATCTGTCTTGGGTTTCACGCTCTTCTGTGTTGGCGCCCTCACTCTTCGTAAAACAGGCATTGAACTTGTAAAAGATGAAAACCTTAGAGCTCTCTCTCTCTTCTCTTTAGCTTCGATTAGTTTTTTATCACGGTCATCTACAATCCTTTGCAATCTTCCACTGACATCGTTTTGCAAATGAACGGGCTCGTTTTCTGCTGAAAAAGGTTGGTTACTACTGACATCATTTTCAAATACCACATCTCTGTACACTTTTCTGCTAAAGGATTTGTTGCTGTCCTCACTGTTGAGTAAACTATTTGGTGCTTCATCTTCTTCGGCAAACAACAGCAGGTCCATTTTGTAGTATATTTTCTGAACCAAATCTTCAAGAGTGAGTGAATACCTGCATTTTGGGTATTTCACTTTCATAAACCAACAATCTTTCAATATTTCATTCAATGTGAATTTAATTTCTTTCCATGAAAAAAAATAAATGAAAAGAAACTCATAACATAAGTGTTTCTTATTTCAGGTTTGGAGGCTGAACAAATATGGTGGGGATGAGAGGAAAGGTATTTGCAACAACTCAGAAAAGGAAGTGTTATTTGCATGCAAACTTTAGGGAAATCATTTTCAAATCCATCTCTTTTTTTGTTAAATTTTCATCTCCATCTCTGGCCCTTAGCATATTGGCAAACAAGCATAAAAAAGTTACATATAAGCACATTTGCAGCAAATGAAAATAAATTGAGTTATTGTTCATATTCTAAAGAAGCCATTAACTCTACAAAACTCCATAATTTGTGCAAAAGCACTTTATTTTCAAAAGAAATATCAATCAACATCAATCTGAAACATCTCATTTTTATGTATAAACTTGTACCTGTTTTTTATTATCTTTGTCACATAGTTTTCAAGAGTCCAATCACCAAAGAATCCCACTTCCATGTGACACTGAATGTTCTCTAAAAGCAGGCATATTTGTTTTACAAACTTCTGTTTGCAGGAATCTTCAACTTCATTTCCTACCTCTGATTGTAAAATCTCCATTCGAAATAAAATCTGCAGTTCATATCTACTGTTCACTAAGGAAAAAACCAAAATCGTGGAACAAAAGTTGCTACAATTACAGCTGATTAGGACAATAAAAAATTGCATCACATAAATTAAGGGAAACTTAATTGAAGGATACTCTCTAACTACATGTTCTGCAATAGGTGTGGCAGATCCGGAATCAAGTGCCTGAGACTGAGAGAATGGATTTTGACTTTTATGCTCAGCAGCTATCTCCTTGGGCTCCCTTAATAGAAGTTTTACCAGCTCAGATGCAATCATTCCACCACAAGTATTATGATCTTTCAAAGGAGACTGACTCTGAGAAACAGTTTCTTTATCAACCTTCTGACATAGCCAGTATATACAAGAATTAACAAGTCGCTCTGCCAAGGCCCCCATGTCTACAACTTTTGATTCAATTCCCCATTTGATCCTGTCAGCAAGATTACTAAAAAATGTTTCAGATGTTTCTGACCTAAAGTCTAACGCAGCATCCTCCTGTATTCTCAAAGCTTCCGGCTCCGAGTTAATTTCAGCTGAAGCAAATGAGGACATTGGTGGTTCATCATTTTGAGTCAAGTCATTCAATTTACTGCCACCCAGTTCAGCTACTATTGGATTTGGCTTGAGCTTTTCTAACAAAGCTGGATCCGAACAACCAGATTTCTTCATCTGTTTCATCCAGCATTTAAAAAATTTCAACTTTTTACACTTGTTAACTTCTGTGGCACAATAAACATCAAGCAAATCAGTCTCTAATTGTTCGAACACTGACTTACAGAATGAACTCCACTTGAGTTCCCGCAGTGTATTCAAATTTATCCTCTTCTTGCTCTTATTACTTCGAGAACTCGGCTCCTCATTGAATTTGGAATCAGGTTTGCAAACATCATGATCCACCATCTTAACATATTGTCCAACATTTGCTTCACCAAAACCACTAGCTCCATGTGGATCCCCTAACACAGACAAGATACCAGCAAGCACAGTAAAAGGTTTCAGAATGCCTAAACATGACTCACCCTTGCCATTGGAAACAGCTACCAATGCCCAACAATCTTCTTTATACAGAAAACTCAATAGCAATTCCCAAACCGGCACCTGCTTTCTCCGCCACTCACAACCAAACTCAGTGGCAACAAGCTCAAGAACCCTATCAGCAAAAACTTCATCCAAACCCACCTTGTCTTTCTTCTTCATTCCCCTGAAATCCTCACGCACTATAACCGAATCAGACAGCCAGTCATCTGTCTCAACAAAAGCATCACACCTCCGCACAACCTTAACCTCCAATTTCACACCTCCACCCAAACACAGCTTCCAAAACCTCTCCCTCCTTTCAACCCCTCCACCTGGCAAATCCCAACAACCCTTCACATCAACAAACTCAAGATCACAGCAATTGTACTCAATGGGACTCCCATTCACATCCAAGATCGAAAGCTTCAACTGCCCACCAACACTAACTTCCCTATATGCACAACTCAACGAAACCCCAATCACGGGATAAACCAAGCCAAATGGAACAAGAGCCGAACCAAGGAGAAGTGAATCAAGAGAGCAAAAGCCCCACCCGAGCCTCCCAACCGCAGTCCTAAGCAAAGAAGACACTTTCCTAGCCTCATCGCTAGGGTTTGCCTCCACATCTTCTTCCCCAACACTAATCCAAGTACAGTGAATTCCTCTGACAGTGAATGAGCGAGCTACATTGGCGAAGAAGGAAGAGACTGTGTCACAAAATGAGGTAGAATCCGCAAGGAGGCTGGAATCCGTGTTCAGGAAAGATGCAAGAGAAGTAAATGAAGTGAAAGAAGGAGAAAATAGGAGAAACAAATTGGGAGGGACGGTTTGGGGGGAAGGGTGGTCCCAGGAGTGGTCATAGAGGAGTTGTGAGAGAGAGTGAGCAAGGTGGTCGGCGTTGGCGGCGGAGGGAGGGTGGTGGAGAGAGGATGGGAGGGAGGAGAGGGTGTCGGAGAGGTGTGGGAGGGCGGAGGAAGGTAGGTCGAAGGAGAGTGAGGGATTGGGGAAAAAAGGTTGGAGCTTGGAGAAAGAGAGAAGAGGAGAGAGGGAAGAGAAGAAGAGTTTGAAGGCAAAGAGGGAAGAGGAAAGAGGAGGAAAATAATTTAGGGTTTCGAGAAACGAAACCAAACGTTTTGTGTGGCGGGGATCGTGGAGGCTTGATACGTCGATGAGGAGGACGACGCGGTGGGTGTCGGAGTAAAGACGATTCATTGGATCTGCGTCAGTGAGATAGAAGACCAGTGATTTGATTCAGCTTCTCCAACATCACTTCCTAAGAGGTTTCACACAAGGTATAATAGATTTACTTTATATTTTGTTCACTCCTGTGCTTTGTAAGTTAAATGTGTTTTGTAACTTAAATAAATGGAGGGAAAATATATTTTTCTTTTATCAATATTTATTATTCACTTGTTGTGAATTAGGACATATCTTATTAACTTTTTTTTGATATATTAGTTTCATAATCTTAAGTTTAATTTTTTTTTAATATTTTTTGTCTGATGTGGTTTGTATTTAAAATATAATTTTGGTTTTTCACAAAAATATGTTTTTTAATTGGAGTAAGTAGATACATGTCTGTGGTAAGTATATTTATTTTTGGATGTGTTTTTTGTTTGTCTTTGTTACTTTTATTAGAATAAAACTATTTCTTTGATTTATAAACAATTTATAGGATTTTAGATTTATTTGTTTGATTAAATTTATTTGGCATATATCTCTAAAATCTAAATTTATATGTTTGAACATAGTTTGTTAACTGTCTAGAAAAGTGTAAAGACTGGGATGGCTGATGATGATGATGGGTATCAAGTTAAATGTTTGTAATTTTAATTTGTGACTTTCTTTTTTTTCGTGTTTATGTGATTGTCTTTTATGTTTTATGCTTTATTCATTGACTTTGTGTAATATAGGAAGCAATTTTGTTTTCATTATTTATCTAAATTTAAGTTGATATTATAATATATTCATTGTATTCAAAATAAGACATTAGTAATCAATTCTAAATAATTATAACAATACAATTTAATACTTACTAATTAAATAATTAAAGAAATCAAAGTTTATCCAAAAATACATATGTGATAAAAAAGCAAAAATAAGAAAGGAAAAAAAAAAGTCATGTAAGTTTTGCAGGATTCGAATTTGGAGGGAGAGGGAAATTTTTTTGGCGGGAATAAACGGAGTGGGTCAACTTGTCTTTTTCTTCTCTGTCACAGAGCATGTTGACTTTGAGCAGTTATTTACTTGAAGACAGATTTGTTGTTGTAACAATTTTCATTTTAATTATATTTAATTTTGTTTATTTATTTAACTTCAATTCTAGTTTTGTAATTTTTGTAAAGGGAGAGCATCCATCTATATTTCTGCATTTTTGTGGTGTTATTTAATTTTATTAAGTTAAAATGTAATTGCTCTGATCGATTTTATTATTTCATATTTTAATTTTAAATTTTACATATTATGTAATAATTTTTTATAAATTATTTACTTTTATTTTATGTTATTTTGTTTAGATTTAAAATATAGTTTAAAAGAACTTAAATTTAATATTAAAAAAAATAAAATTATCATAAACAAAGAAAAATAATGGAATTTGAGATAGTAATAAACTTCAAACTTAACAAATGAGATGTGAGGATTGAGAAAATATTAGGATTTTAGTTTAAAAAAAGTTAAGATATAAGAAAATAAATAAAATAACTTATCTTATCTTATATTAAAAATATTGGAAAGTAAGATGTTTACACGAAAAATAAAAAATACTAAAATTTTATATTTTTTTTTATAAAAGATAAAAGTAGTTGAAATATAAATTATAAAATTGTCTGTTCATTAAAATGACAACAGAGTGTTTATATTTGTTTGATCCTCTACCTGTAAATAGTTTCCTTACATATATACAACTTGTAGCTTAGAAAACATGAATGACAAAGATTTCTACACAAATTTCTCATTTTGACCTTCGTCATTATAATTATATAAGTGAAAACATGTACATAATAATTACAGAAATCAATAATTTTTATAATTTAGTTATAGTTAATATTTTTAATGTAAAAATATTTTTTTTATTAAGAACAATTATTTGAATTAAAAAAAGTAATTACTAAAAAAATAAAATTAAAAAATAATTTTCTTATCATAAATAATTATTAGAATTTAAATAAATAGTTACTAAAAATGAAAATTAGAAAACAAAGATCAGAGGAAGAATCTCTTTCTTAATAGTATAGAATTTTAAAAATAGTTATAAAAAAGATAAAATTGAAAAATATTTTTTTATCATAAATAATTATTTGAATCTGAAAAGGGTTATTAAAAGAATAAAATTGACAAACATGTAAACTAAAAGCGGTACTCCCTTTATTAATAGTATAAAAGGAAACATTATAATAAAAGATCCGGTCAAACATTATTTTTATGACAATGATATTATTTTTAGAGTTGTGGAAACGGCTCAATTCATCACGAGTTAGATGATTTAGTGAGTCAACTCAATCTGGCTCATTTTTGAGCGAGTCAAAAAAATTTAAATCCAACCCAACCCACCACGGGTTGGCGGATTAAACGAGTTGGCTCACATATTTACTTAATTAAAAAAATACAATTTTTTTTATTTATTTTTCAGTCAAAACTAAATTATAATTCTAATTAAAATCTAAATAAACTTTAATACAATCCAAATACAAACCAAAATAAAAAAAAAATACAAATTGTTTATGTGTTGGCCAAAAAGAAAAACAACCTGACATGATCCAAATGTAAACTCCAACTTAATAAAAAACACTTGTGTGACCCTTTTATCTACGGGCTGATGAGCCAACCCGGCTCATCAATCCGGATAAGCCGGGTTCTATATGAGCCGAGTCAAAAATCAATCCATATTAAAATTTGTAAAAAAATTTCAACCCAACCCGAACCCGTGATGAGCCGAGTTGGCTCGTGAGTTCCAACCCATTTTCACAGCTCTAATTATTTTAACATTAATGTATAATTTTATCATGTTTGTTATATAATTATTAATTGTGAGATTTGTTAGAATGAAATTAGGAGAAATATATGTGATAATTAAATATATATATATATATATATATATATATATATATATATATATATATATATTCATGTATAATATATACATAATGATGCAATGAATAAGGTGATTGTATTTTTACTTAGTATCGAGACTCGTAATAAAAAAAATAATAAAATAAAAGATAGGTGATCAAAGAAACCAAAAGGTCTTAGATCAATAAGACCAATAAAGTCATCCCCATATGATTTGAATTAAAATTATAATAAAAAAGCATGTGCAATAATAAGGTAGAGGAGAAATGAATGAGACATCAATGATAAGTTCTAAATGTGAAACAAAATAAGAAAGGGAATAAAATTTATTTCAAAATTCGTTGGATATTCTTTGTGATAGGATCAATGCTAAATTTATATGAAACTAGTTGAAAAAAATCATCAGATCTCAACAGATCATAACAAAAGGGTGTGGTTTGTGCTATTTAGGGGTGTCAAAACGGTCAGTCTGGCCCGTTTTGGCCTAATCCACCCGTGGTTCGTCAAAAACAGATCAGGTCGAGCTGGCCAGTCAAACGAGTTAGATTTTGTAACTCGTCCCGTCTTAGGATGGGTTGTCGGGTCGACAAGCTGGACTACCACTTTTTTTTATTTTTTTTTAATTTTTTAATTTTTTAAATTTTCTATTAACTTTTTTTTTGTTTATAATTTTTTTTTATTTATATAATATAAAAATTATTATTTTTAAATCATTTTTAATTTTAAACATAAAAAAAAAGTTGGCGAGCTAAGGCGGATAGGCCCGTTTTGGCCTGCCAAACTGGCAGGCTGGGCGGGTAGAGCTTTTGCGGGCTGGCTTGTTGGAAACTCTAACATGGGTGGCCCTTTTCTTGGCGGGCTGGCGGGCTGGCGGGCCTAACCCACTTTGACATCTCTAATGCTATTGCAGTCCAATTGGTTAGCGGTAATGTAGCCAACTATGTCAATGAACTTGGCAAATCTAAGTAAGCTATTTGGTCTAACCAACAAGCAATAATAGAGTTTGATTAAGATGTTGAATGAATGTAAGACACATCTAAAATTTTGTTTGTTTGATACATTATGATTTATAAGGTCAATATAGAACAACATTGTCAAGTATTGCATCATATTTTTTTTTTAACTTTGATGGGTTATCATTCTAGATTTATTTGGATATACTTATTTAGTGAAAAGAGAGCATTGTCACAAGTAATAATGAATTTATTTTCTTCGATTGAATCACAATTTGATAAACAACTTAAAATGGTTAGAAGTGACAATGAAACAAAATTTACATGTCTAAAACATAATCATTCTAAATGTAGTAAGAACATTAAAGGTGTGTTTTTTTGGGGGGATGGATATAAGAAGAGTGTGAAGATGAATTTGTGTAAATTTAGGTGGATGAATTTTTGTGTTTTTTTGAGTGGATTTAGATGGTAAAGTGAGTGAATTTGGAGATAAGTTTTATGAAAATTAGTGAAAGATTTGATTGATGTGATAGATAAAATAAATTGTAAAAATAGATAGAATTAGAAAGTTACCAAAATATCCTTGATGGAAAAAGAGAATGATTCTGTAATTTGATGTTATAAAGATAATTATAATTAATATGAATTAAAAAAATATTAAAATTATATAAAATTTTAAAATAAAAAAAATTAAATTTTTATGAATGTAAAAAAAATTATACAATTAAATTTAAAAAAAAAAGTTAAACAACTAAATTCTAAAGAAAAGTTATATAAAGTTAAAAAAAAAGTTAAAAAAAATTTAAAAAATTTTAAAGAAAAAGTTAAGAAAAAAGTTTTAAAAAAGTACAAAAAAAACAAAAAAAACCACCACACTGATGTTGTAAGGCCCATGAAAATCCTGTTTATGAAATTCTGCCCTAATGTAAAGGGCTGCCCTTGTAAGTGGGCCTAGGGCTGGCCCAAATAATAAAACTGAACCCTAATCTACCTAACGCTTCCACTCTCTCATTCTCACAGATCCAACTGTCATTCTCCCTCCACCCACACAGAACGCTCTGTTAGGGTTAGGTTTTCTGCCATCTTCAAGCTAGCTCGAAGCTGTTCTCCACTCCACGTAAGTACTGTTGCTAGCAATACTCGTCTCTGTTGTTCCTTTTCGTTTCTTTCAGTTAGGGCTTCCAAGTAACCCATCTCGTACTTTTGTTTCAGTATCCTTTCAGCTCCTCTGTTCGTTCTTGGGCTGTTGTGTTCGCACGCTTGGCTGCCGAAGCTCTTATTTCCCTTCCAGGTAAGGGAAGCTAGAACCTTTTGTGTGGTGTGTTTTAGCTTGTATTGTCGTGGTTTGTGAATTCTTCGAGTTTGTGCATTTCTATGAATGTCTGGGTTGGCTGGAACCCCTGTTGGGTGTGTGTACGCGTTGTGCAGGTATGAACAGTGGTAGACACTGATAGACTCGCCCAGACGAGCTTGACTCGCCCAGACGAGATGTGCAGAGGCTCGCCCAGAGCTTTCTGCGCGAGTGGTCGCCCAGGCGACCAGAGTGTGTTTTTGAGCGAGCACACAACTCGCCCAGGCGAGAGGGGTCTCGCCTAAGCGAGATCCCGCGCTGCTTTCTTGTTCTTGTTTGAGCCCTCGCCTAGGCGGAGGGGGGACTCGCCTGAGCGAGACTCCTCAGCCCGAGCAAGGTGCTGGGCGAGACAGCGCTGAGTTTGAATGTTTGTTTATTTCTGGATTATCTGTGTTGGTTGGGTATGAATGTTATGATGAGGGACATGTTTATAATGAAGTGCGATGTATACGTAGCATGATTCATGAATTATAAATGATGGGTTTGGTATGAGCATTGGCATGTGAACTAAATCAGATTGGTGTTGTTAAAGTGTCATGATAATGAGATGAATTAGATCCTATGTACATGGATGGATTATGATGAGTCGGAATGGGTTGGCTCTGGAAATGTGAAAGGTAACGGTTTTAAAGGTTGACATAACGAGGGTATCTTCGCATGGTGAATATTATTGA
>Ga0214544_1003774_pt1 | contig 30888 bp, 17 predicted proteins | sample CNSS3metaG_FD_160074 | JGI IMG/M metagenome (GOLD analysis project Ga0214544, IMG submission 160074) | Root nodule microbial communities from cowpea collected in UCLA plant growth center, Los Angeles, California, USA - CNSS3 | ecosystem: Host-associated > Plants > Roots > Nodule | place: USA...
TACTAGTGCAAAACATTCGTTTTTCATATAAACGTAAATATCAATATGAGATTTTTTTTCAACACTCTCATAATCAATTAGGTGATCAATGCTTTCATTTGCTTTAGCAAAGAAAATAACAATATTATGAGTAGCATCCATATGGCCATAATCAGAATCACCATCTTCATAAGCAAAGTGTGTTTCTATGTTCTTCTCATTATTTGTAAGATGCTCTGGTGTACAATAAGTACAACTCAAATGGCCTTTACCATCGTAATGATAATATATACCTTCATCTTTTTGTCAATATTTTCACATTTTCCTTTTCCTTTTTTTCACATTATCGTGCCACTTCTGGTGACAAAATGTGTCTTTGAAATTATCTTTATAACCATGTCCAAAATCAAGATCATGATCATGATCATAAAAATATAAATCAAATGTTGCTGTATTCACTTCTGGGAATGGAGCAGAACCAATTTGGACATGTTTCATGATTTTCTTGAGGTCAAAAGCTCATTGCTTTGTTCAGCCATACAAAGGCATGAAATAAATTCATAATATTTATTGCTGCATTCACTTCTGGGAATGGAGCAGATTAGGCGGATCTCATGATTTTTCATCAAAAGCTTTATTGCTTTGTCCAGCCAGCCATACATAGGCATGAAATAAATTCATAATATTTGTGAAATCTCTTTTCACAATATTTTTGTCGCATGAGCAAATTAATTGCTTAGATGCTTTATTTCTTTATTCAATGGTATCCCAATATCAATTGCATATAAATGTATTTCAACATTTAAAATTCCAATATTAGGAATTCTTCCTTGTAATATCCAGAGTCACAAATCCAAATTTTGCAACTTTTCGTGTGTTTAGAACTAGCATATAACATAATAATATTAATAATAATAATCATCACCGTCATAATAAAAATAAAAATAATAAGACGAAGATGAAAATTGATAAAGTTAAATAATTCTTATCACAAGAGGAAGAATATAAGGTAAAATTATAATTTGAAAAAGGATTAGAAAGAGTCTGGATTGAGACACGCATAACACTGTCGTTATAGAGAAAAAACTTCCACTAGTCCTCAATTGGTTGAAGCATCGTGCTGATAACGTGTTATGAAATAAAGCGAATAACAGAGAGAATAATAGATAATAAAGAAGAGAAGAAACAATAGAGAATAGAGAACGAGAGAATAGGGAGTAATTCATGTGTGTATTATTATTGATAGGAAGAGTCCTATTTATAGATACAATATGTAATTCATAAAGGAAACAAATATTTACCATAAAGAGTAATTAATCATATGAGTAAATCAATGGACAATCATTAATTCATAACAATTTTTTCATAGATGATGTTTATTATGGTACTTTATTATCTAATATCAACCTTTCATATATTAGAGTAAAAATCAGATAAATATTTGTCTCAATATTTTTTTAAAATTCAACAAATCAATTTAGTAGTAAAGTATTTACAAAAATAAATTTTATTTTTTATAAAGGTCACAAATAAATTATTGGAGAGTCGGATTTCAATCCATTCTTTTATTATCATCACCATAAATTATTTTCGAGATCTGATTCTCAATGAGTTTGAGTCAAATCTACTATCATAAATAAATATATTTATATAAATAGTTTAATAAAAGAAAACGGTAATTAATATTTTTATTGTACATCGATTCCATCATTTTTATATTATAAATAGAAATAATTAACTCTATTAACTAAAATAATATAAATACATATAATACATTTCATGAAGACAAAAGTTTCCTTTAAATTTCTAAGCAATAACTCTATCATACAAAATAAATATTTTGAAATTTCTAAAGTCCATGCTAAAAAACAATAAAAAATACTTCTATCATATATTGTTAATTTTATGTATTTATAATTAATAAGTTCAGATATTAAAATATTATTTGTTTCCTTAATACATAAGATTTTGTTAAACCAAGAAAAATGTTGCATAAGATTATCGAGAAGTTAGAGAAAGGAAACTCGACGAAGTCTCAAGTTGATACTTTAATTGTTTTTTTAACACTTTTAAAATGTTTAACACTACTTTTTGTTGATTTTTTATTAATTCAAACTTTGTTGTGTTTAATTATATTTTAATTTTTAACAACACTAAAATATAGTTATGTTATTAATTAATTATTTTGTAGCTTTGATTGGTGAGCATTAAATAAGATATTCAACACAATTGTATAATACTTATGTGCATTTTTTTCCTTTAAATATAAGGATAATGATATTTTGTCAAACTTTTAACTCACCACTTCGATCACCCATAGATCATCACATCTTATCACTAAAAAAAATCAAAAATCAAATAAATCAAAATAGATGATTGGAGTGGTGAGTTAAAAGTGAGTAAATAAAAAGTGAGTTAAAATATCATTATCCTAAATAAAATAAAGAGAATGGTAACCACTGTTCTAAGGACACTGGTTAAGAAATAGTTAATGCGTATTGATATCATTTTAACATTGAAAAGTGGACTGATTAACTCTATTAATTAAAATAATACAAATGCATATATAACAAATTTATAAAGACAAAAATATTCTTTAAATTTCTAAGCAATAACTCTAATACAAAATAAACATTTTAGAATTTCTAAAGTCTTAACTAAAACACACAAAAAATGCCTCTCAAACATATTGTTAGTTTATGTGTATATAATTAATAATATCATATATTGAAATATTGTTTCTTTTTTTAATATAAGAGATTTTGTTAAACTAAGAGGAATGTTGTAAAAAGTTATTGAGAAATGAAACAAAAAGAAAAACTCAATGAAATCTCAAATTGATACTTTAATTTCCTTTTTAATTTTTAGATGTTTAACACAACTTTTCTTTTTTGTTAATTTAAATTTTGTTATGTCTAATTATATTTTAATTTTAGCAACATTAAAATATAGTTATTTTATTATTTAATTATTTTTTTTATCATTGATTGGTGTGCACTAAATAAAATATTAGACATAATTGTACTTATGAATATTTTTGTTGTTTAAACAAAATAAAATTGTATTAATGATGATTAGGTAAGATTTCATTTAATATCAAAATTAATTATGAACTTTATAAAATTAAATGTCTATTAATTATCTCATCTTTAACGAGAACATTTAGGATGATTCCTATATTAGTGTAATTATACTTATACTTCTTGGGATAACTGCTAATGTACTATATACTGTGATTTATATCTGCTTATAAATATTAATTATTGCTTATAAATATTAATTATGAAATATCTTATTTAATAGTCTTATGCTATTAAAACTAGGATGTTACGATATCTTTTTACTTCAACAATATAACTAGTATATAATGTTAAAGCCGACGAATTATGACATGTGTTCAAGTTTACCCAAGACATGTTAAAATACAAGTTAGAATAGTTTTTCAAAGTTTTTCCACTATAAATATAAATATCACTCAAACGCACTTATAGTTGTGCCTAAATTTATTTTGCTGTGAGTGCTGTCAAGATCCCACCTGCATTCATCATTATAACATCGAATAGAGAGATCAAACAAAATCTATAGAACCAAAAAAAGATTTTACAATGTAGCTCTTCAAGCAATAACCGGAAATCTATTGTCTAAAGAATCTGAAACAGTGAACTGTTACTGTTCGGAGCTTTGGATAACGGCAGCTCCAAATTCAGAAACACATTCAAACTAGAGGTGTCCTCTAAAAATTTATTGAACTAAGGAAACAAAACTAATTTGGCCAAGCTTGGGTTATGGGGCTAAATGAAGACTACTAGGATCGTAAATTCCAGCACCAAGAGCTATGAAAACCCAAAATACGAGAAAACTTATGACGGCCTTTCTCAAAAGCTGGTCAGAATTGCTGACTTGGAGGTCATCTAATTCATTAGATGGCAGTGATGGCAATCTCCCATTGTCACTGATATCCTGCTCCCTATCAATTATGCTTGTCCCAGTTGAATGAGGTCGCAGCATATCCAAGTTGCCAATTTTAGAACATCTCATGCAAGTGCATGTTCCTCCAAGATATGATGGTGGTGTCGGAAAATTGTCAAAAAGTTCTCTCCGATATATCTCTCCCCCTAATTTCAACTTCTTCTTAGTAGTTGGCTTTAGAACCTAGATTCGAAGTCTTAAATTAGTTCATTTAAATAAAGCAAACAAAACTTACTGTCGTATTTTTCTAAGAAACAAGAAATTGAGAATCTATATCTAGATTTGAGAGGCTCTGAGGATAAATGAAATTGCATTTAATCGAACACGCCATGCCATGCATACACTAAAATAGCATCGACTTCATGACCACCTTCACGACTGCTACTTTGCTATTTTAGCTTAATAAATAAACGGAAAGGAAAGTTTACCTGAATAAAAGTCTGGGCAATAACACGAACAATTGCTGGTAGTCGGATGACAAACAAACAACCAAGTCGATTGGGAAAGTAATCTTGCAGAAGGGATGAACAAGTTCTCATCACTTTCATGGGAATTCTCAATGGAGATAACCCTTCACAGTCCACCAATACTGCAATTTGAGGGTTGTCTGCATCTACCAAGTGCAAGACTCCGTATTCTACCTGCGATACTGCAGTACAACCACTGATTAAGATTAACCTAAAGCATGAAACCAATAGAGCATGGCTAGAGACAGAGATACAGGAAAAAAACATACTAATTGCCTGAGCAAACTGAAGTCTATCTTCAGACGCCAAAGAGCGACAAGCTATCCCAAGCCTTACAATGAGGCAAGGTCTGTGCAAAACATCAAATCCATGCCAGAACACCATATTTGACCAAGTTTCCAGTTCTTCTCCTGAAAAAAATCTATAACTCTCCCGCCAACGTATTGTCTTCTTGATTGAGGCAAGGAAGTTTGAAAAGTCATTATTAGAAGCTGCGTAAAATCTGTGGAGCTCATCATCATTGATTCTGCATAAACACTACTAAATCATGGTCCGCTGCAACAGGAGAAACCAAGAAATATGCATGTAAATATGCCATTGCTATCTAATAAGGCTGCGCTGGCCAGGACTTCAGAACTTGTCCCAAGAAATAAAATAATACACGATCAGAATGAGAAAACATCAACAATTGGCTTAACTTTATTGTTAATAGCTGGATCTATTACTATACTGTTAACTATTGCATAACAATAAAATTATGAAGTTGGTGCATATGCACATCCAAAGTGATTATATTGAATGTTATTCGATTACTAGGGATTATTTAACTAAGGAATGCTAGGAACATACTCCTAACACACTGTTTTTAATACACTCATGGCTGAAATTTATTAGAATCACAATCTTTTTTGGATTTCACATCTGATTCAATCTCTCGTGATTTTTTTCAAAAAAAAAAATGAATCAATAGTAGAGTGTACTGCTAGCACTCCTATTATTTCATATATGTTTAGTTTAGTGAAAAGAAACAAAACACAATTTTTGAATTGCGGATAAATTATTATATCTCGCGCCACTTCTTAAAAAAAACAGAAGACAACGGTAGATATCAATGTAAACTTCAAAATAACTGTCATTGCAGGAACATCAAATAGCCTAGTTTTGAAATGGAATTCTGTGAGAATCATATCTAAGTATTTTTTTATTGGAATGGTGTATTTATATACATAACAGAAAACATCTATACCTTTCTGGCAAACTAATCCCTTGATTTTCCAACTCTTGATTAAGTAGAGTCAACCAGTTTTCATATTCTAAAACTTCAGGATCTATCTCAGAATGACTGCAAAAGGAAAGAAAAATATTTGTAAGACTAAAGAAACTTGCACGGGAGAATTATAGACAAGGAAAGCTCCAAATAATAATTTCATATTTATCCTGAAAAACAAGCAGGGCATAAGAAGCATTTTATTCACCTCAAGACTTAGTAACAGAACAAAGTAATTGTGTAGGAGATTCATATGTATGGCGTGTGAAACATTGAAAGAGCTGATTTGGGGACAGTCCTTCACATGTTTGGCTCAATAACATCAATATCCTACATTACTTTCTGAGAAATATATCAGAGGCCTCTCAGCCAATACTTTTTATTTTAACATAAAAAGCCACAGAGAAATAACAAATGAGAGGCAAAATTTTGAGTGACGGGAAGATATTGTTCATTAGACGTTATAATAAAATGTGAAGAATAAAATAGAAAAGTCATGTAAATTATTTTAAGTACCTATATAACTTTAAGTAACCTTTAACCATTACCATCCATGTATAGTTGTATGGTTAAATTTTCTCCCCCTACTGTCATAAAAATAGTTCTCATACTAGTCACAATCCCCTACATATTAGTAGAAGCACAGTGCAGTGAACATAGCAAATCATTCATGTTGAAAGAAGAGTAATACAATATATGGACACAATTTTAATTCAACAAACTTCGGGAAACACTTCCAAGGAGTAGCCCCAAACATCATATGTAAATAACAACAAAAAACAAATTTCTTATTTTATAAGGTCTATCAGCTAGTGGTTGTGTGCACACAATTTTGTCTAACCGGAATTGTCCAAAGCAAAACGACGACTACATGCATGGTTTTCATGTTCAAGTTATCTTTGAAAATTCTTGGTAACAGAAATTTTGCAAGACTAGTATAGGAAACAGAAAAATGAATAAACAAAACTGTTTTCACCGTTTCTGTATAAATCTTTGCATACGGGAAATGAATTTAAAACAATGTGACAAATTTGTAAATTAAAAAAGAAAACTGAAAATAAAAACACGAAATGAAACAGAAGTAAGCGTTTACTTAGTTTTCCAAATGATATATACGGTCTACAGGGATAAATTTTCCCATAAACACTTTCAGAAAACTAATTTCATTTTGCTTCATATATTTATCTGTTAGAAATTCTTATGGACAAATTTACTCAAGCAGTTCCATATAGTAAGAAGGCACAGTTAGATTCTTAAACCTGTAAACTGCACCAATTTGAAACAGAAATCTGCTAATTTTTTTTAATAAGTTGTAGAAGTTGTAATGGTGTTCTCGAATCATAATTAAACTCCCATTTTGAACAGTTTTATTGATGGGTTATTGAATTCGCATACTACTGCACTAGTACCTCACACTAAAACAATCATTTAATGAACTGCAGAATAATGTTTTCACATCCCAACAAACAACTCTCGGAAGCAGGGATTTGAATGAATCAACTAAAAAATCAGGAACCTAAAACCTGACAAATATAATGATGACCACTGGTCACTGATCCTATTACCATTAACAAAACTATTCCAAATGAATGTAGGATGACTCCGACACCTTTCTTTAGCTGTCGTTTATCAGTTATTTGTGAAGCTAAATTTATATCAGCAACTTTATCACCTTTAAAGCAGATTAACGTGGGAGAATTCTACATTACAAAAAATAACACTCTACTTAGCATTTATGGACAGAAAGATCAGTCATAACTCAGACGCTAACCTACACACCATGAAGCTTCTAATCAATATACCTTGTATTCGAGATAGACTGTGCAGGAGATAGTTCAGCAGATACTTGCGAATCAGGAGAATCAACAACGCAATCTGAGGTTCCATCACTACATTGTGGTTCATCGGTAAAGACTGTTGCAATCGAAAGAACTAAAAGTGGTCTTGATAGTACCTGGTAATAGAAAAAATTATTAGCTATCTGTTTCATAAATATAGCTAAACATGGGATATTAGTAGAAGAGGTAAAAAAGAAAAGCAAACAAAAAAGAGAAAATTCCTTAATTTGCCCTCCTTCATCTTAATAGTAACGGGGCCAAGGGAAATATCAAACAATACATCTAATGATTGCTAATGATGACACAACACTAAAAGCATGAAAAGTTCTTAGAAAATCCATATCCATAGTTTCTATAGAGGCAATACCGATCTTTTTTTTTATACAAAACAAAAATGAGGAGGAAGAAAATTATCTTTGAGAAACTTTCCAGATGAAAATGATACATTGAAGCCACTAATAAAATGTATTCTCAAATCCCAAACTAAGATCTCTTAGAATCATACAAATACAGATTAGGTGGACCAATTTCTAAAACTTAAAAATGATGTTCCAAGCTAATTCATATTTACAGTAATGATTTTCCTGAACTATTATATTCCACTGCTTTAAAATTACATTCAAAGATAACTTTTATGAACCCTTCAGAAATTAATAATCACAAACCTGCATGCTCTTCACCAAACCCCTGAAGGGTGCCCACCTCTGTATCCATTTGAAAGGTGGATAGACAAGGATTTGTAGACCCTGCAGGCCTCGCCATACGCACGGGCATTTACTCTTGGAGAACCTCCTCACGATCTCTAATGCAGCAACTTTGAGTAAAAAAAAAGTGGCACGACCCACAACACTGCTTCCAAAGTCACCATGGGTGAATGACACAAGTTGTTCATAATTTCTCTGTGCAAAGCCTTTAGGCCGTGATGCAACCAGAAGGTTTTTGTATGTATTTTTTCCAGCGACAACACTGCTTTCCTTAGAATTAGTTCCCATGCTCGAGGTAGAATTATCCACCCAACCCCCCATGTAAACTGAAGTCATGTCAGTTTCCCTAGCAAACAGCAGAACATAAGAGTATCTTCAGTTTTGGATGAAACAATTACGTTTTGTTTGTATAAAACTCCTTTTAAACACTTGTAAAACAAGAAAATTAGAAGATAAATACATTAAATTTCTGTATGAACTAAAACCAACGTACGTATCTTAGTTATCTCTATATGATTCTCTGCATCCTATATAGAAGTTAAACGCGTGAGTTTATATTTATAGAGAAGATTAATTCCTTTTTTTCCTTCTTACGTTCCTTATAAATATTTGTAGATTTTTTTTTTTATTCTACTAGAGCAGATTTCATTTTGAAGACATTTTCACCTTAATATCAATAAAATATCTTCAAAGTGAAATCTATCTGTCACACTGGAAGATTCCAGTCCCAATATCCTCATCACTATATAGTAAAAGAGAACAAGAAATTATTGCACGGATTTTATTATAAGCTGCAAGCCTACATCTACATGGCCGCAATGAAACTCAACACAAATCCAACACACCAAAATAAATCTGCAAAACTTGTTAAAAAAAAAAAAAAAAAAAAAAAAAGAAAAACAAAAAGAAAAAATTGAAAAAAAAAAAAAAAATACACAAAAACGTGAAACATGAAGGACAAATCCAGTAGCCTCAATTAAAATAATGCGGATTAGCGTTGCAATTAGCGAAGTCAAAAAAACATAAAGAATGAAATTAAAATTAGAAACGACACCATGTGTGAACATACAACGACGCTAGTAATAATCGAGACAAAGAATATGACAGAAACAATAGAAGCATGTATAATTGTCGATTCGATCCGAAAGAGATGAAGATTGACCTGAAAGAATTGTGCAGGTGTGGAGGTTGCGAGATTAGGAATGACAGTGAAAGTAATGTGATGAATTTTTATCGTTGATCTTCGTTCGTCGCCGATTTTCACCGAATGGACCTTCGTTAGTTAACTTTCCGATTTGCTTTCGTCGCAGTGGAAGATCGTTGGTATGAGAGAGTGAGGAACCGAATCTGATTCTGAAACGTTGGGTGGCTACGTGGACGGTGGAGATGTGTTCAATGAGACGTCACAGTTCGGCCATCTGTTATTCAACAGTTTTCATCTTTGGACATCAGACAGGTAAAACTCAACGTGAATCATATGATCGTTGAATTTTGCATAAATACTGTTTAAGTCCAATAAAAAAATTAGAGCAAAATCATTTAAATAGTAATATATTTATGCTTTAAGAAATGATATATTCAGATAGAATTAATTATAAATAGTTGTACTTTGATTTAATATTTGATGTGTAATGAAAAATTATGTGGAGATAAGAATGCATGCAAATTTTCATCCTAAACTCCTGTTACAAACACAACACTCTTCTAAATTTAAAAGAACAATAATGATAGTTTGACTATTTAATTTTAATAATTTTTTTTATAACATAATTTATCATCTTCTAAATAATTTTTAAATATTAAAAATAAAAAAATAAATATTACTAAAAAAATAACGCCTAAAATTATAAAAAAAAATATTAAAATTTAATACTCAAACAATCATTTTCCATAATACGGTAAGATATCTTAGATGAGAAGATTTTAGGCCATTTGACACCTCATCCTTGAAATGGCCCAAAACACTTTTAAATTCTCACGAGAACCATCGACCTTTTCGGTACTACCAAGTGAAACTTTAACACAGTACAATGAGTAATTTTATTGTCCTTTCTCTGCCCAAAATTAAAAACAAAGCTAAAATTCTTATTTGATCGTATTATTTATTTATTTATTTTGGTTCATAATTTTTATTTGACTTAATTAAATTTTTGTATTTATAAAAGTATTCAATTAAGTTATTTATATTTGGATTGATGTTAACTTCATTTACATCACATGTCCGATCGTATATTTTTAATTTTAATTTCAACTCTCTATTTTATTTTTTATTTTTTATTTTTTAACGTGTCAGATTATTGACATATGACAATAATATAAAGTAACAGTATAAATGTATAATATTTTGTATTCTATTTATTCTATTTTAACATAATTAAGTTCCAGATTCTTTTAAATAGAGTCATTTTCTAAAATATGAGATTAATTAGTAATTAAACTTAATTGTAAATTTATTTACATATTAAAACTACTTTCTAAAATTTATGTTTTAAATCATTTTATCTAAATATTTATATTAATTTTACTTTTATATTTTAAATTTCAATAAAAATATCTCTATTAAGTATTTTACTTATAATTTTTAAAAATATTAAAAATATAAATATAAAGTAACCTTTGTAATTTTATATTTTTATATATATCACATTAAATTTATAAGTAAGCTAACAAAAATATAACATATATTGAGTTAAAATATATAAATTTATTTGTCACATTAAACTTATAATAAGCTAACAAAAGAAAAAAATTTCTTGAAATTATTTTAAATATTAAAATTTAAAGATCATAAGTGTCATTTTACATTTATATTTTTAATATTTGAAAAATTGTAAGTTTAAAATAGATACTTTTTTTTAAATTTAAATTAAAAAAAATAATCTCAATATTTAGGTGAAGTGATTTAGTATATAAATATTAAAAAAAAAAATATTTTAACATGTATATAAAAGTTGTAATTAAAGTAATTATTATTTTAGTCATATTTTGGAGATAAACAACATTTGTCTATTAAAAAAATGGGACTGAATCAAAATTTCAAATATAGAAATTAAATTGAATATAAAACATTATTATATGATATTGATATTGACACTGTCACATCACATCAACATTGTTATGTCACACCGACAATGTCACTCACATCATACTGACATTGACACATGACATTATTAGTAACATATGGTGTATGACAATTGACAAAAAAATATAAATAATAAATAAAAATTGGAAATATTATGAAACATGTATGAACACGACATTAGCATTAATTTAACAGTGATGATTTAATTGAATCATTTATACAAATACAAAAACTTAGTTAACTAAATAAAGATTAGAAACATGATTGAATAATTGAAACGAAGACCAAATAAAGATTTTATTCTAAAAGCAAGAAAAAAAATATTATTTCTGCCTGCTTTAGATTTTGAAAAATAATTTTAATGAAATTAATTTTATAATGATGAAATGTGTTTTTGAATAATTTAATAATAAATTATTGTTAAAACAGTCGCTATGATGTGTAAAATTGATTTTAATGTTAAACTAAATGAAACTCTAAAATGTATTTAAATTGCATGTAAATGTAGGCTTTTTGTCCAGCATATTGTAAATGTGGCTAAGACAAAAATGTACCTGACAATTTTAATTATTTTATAGTTTTTTATTTCTTTGATATATGCCCTGTACATCAACAGATCTAAAATAAAGTACATTAAATTAACATATCATAGCAAAAATACTTTGTTAAAAACACTTAGTTATCATAGCTCTTAAATTAAGCGGGGAAGTAAAAAAAGTAGTCACGTATACAAGCAAATATATGTGATGTGTAAAATTGCTTATTATATATTTATAATTTATAATAGCATATATAGATGTGATTTATTATTGCACTCAAGCATTTCACAATATTTTAAATCATTATTAAATTTAATATGTTTATAATAGTTATGTTACAAACACACAACACACACTCACAAATCAATCATAAAAATTAAATATTTCCGTAATATTAGATATACAAAATAATCCATTTATTTTGGTTTAACTGAGTCAGCATTCAACAAAAAACTCAGCTAAGTTACATTACTCAGAAAAAATTCTGATCTGAAAAATTGAAAATTTCAGTGTAACGTGACAACGTGCATGAACTCCACGTGCAGGTCTCATATGAATTGCCAGGGACATGATAATTGAGTCACGAGATTGGAAAACAAAACTACGAGAGCGAGGGTGGGAAGCTGAACAGAGATCGATCACACATCAAATAGTAACAATGGCGACGAATCAGAAAGCGGTGTTTGGGTACGTGGTGGTCTACGCGAAAGACGTAGCGGCCTCGGTGGCTTTCTATGCGAAAGCCTTCGGCTATGACGTTCGTCGCTTAGACGAGTCTCACAGGTTAAATATATGTGATTATCTTCATATCGAGAATTAAGTTAGGAATTTGAGGCAGAGAGTTTATTTAATTAATTTGAATTTAGATGGGGAGAGTTGGAAACGGGGAGCACAACTATAGCTTTCACTCCGATTCACCAGCACGAGACCGATAATCTGACCGGTACGGTTCACACCTCTGGATCTGGTGGAGAAAGACCACCGATGGAGGCTTGTTTTGTTTACTCCGACGTAGATGCTGCTTTTAAGGTAACATATGTTGTTAATAATTATGGGTTGGTTAATAATCCATAAACATTATGTGTTGGTTTGGTTGTCTTGTCTTGATGGATTTTTGGATGGAATTAATGGATCAGTGTGCGGTGGAGAATGGAGCGGTGGCTGTGAGGGAGCCTGAGGAAAAGGAGTGGGGGCAGAAAGTTGGGTACGTCAGAGATATTGACGGCAACGTTGTTAGAATGGGAAGCTATGTCAAACCACCCAAGTGATTCTTCTCTCTTTATGTTTTGGTGGAGTTCGAAGAAACTGGGAAATGTTATACTTCTTACGTTAGTTTTGTTATATATGCGTATTTACAGTCACTGACGAATAAACTTGCTGTCAACTAAACCATGCAATAAATGGATTTTTCTCACTTGCTGTGCATTGTAAAGGGTTCAACTCGCAGAAATTTTATTTATAAGACTTTCTGCACTTACTGTTTATGGATTTTCATCAATTTCATCCTTCAAGTTTGCACTAATTAATGTTTATAATGTTTTCTTAACATCCAATTTTGGTTACTTCTCTACCTTAATCCCCAACAAACCACAGGAAATGGAAAATCGATTTGAAAAAGCACTTCCTTCGCAACTCATTATTAGTCTCTAGTAGTAACTATCATTATTAGTTTTATGACTTTTTCTTTGTTGTAATTGTGTGATTTGATGACGATTGAGTGGTTTCTTAAATTACTAGTCAATGCTAAAGATTTACTAATGATTTATAATTTGGAGTATATATAATATCTTCACATAGAATTCCATCTGCTAGTACAATTCACACTACGTTGGAAGACACATGTTTAGCTAACTGTGAAGTGATTAGTGATTTCAAAACATAGCACTAAATCCCTCTCTCCTGCTGAAACGTTACCTTCTGGTATCATTAGACATAGGATGTCAAAAAAATTCGTACCCGTGGGTATCTGTGGATAAATCCCGCAACGGGTAGGAAACGGATATTAAAAATGGATACCCGCTATCTGCGGGTACGGGTATTTTTGATACCCGCATGTTAACGGGACGGGTATGGGTATCATAGCATCCGTACCCATGGATACCCGTATCCGCTAAACTTTAATTTAGAAAAATACCCTTCTATATATATTAGTAAAAAACATTATGAGTCTTCATTCAATAATGGTGGTCAGATTCTTATCCCACAACCGAGTAAATTACTTTCAGATACTGTGGAAGCATTGATGTGGTTATGGACCAACATAGAAGGTAATAAAATTAACACTTTTACTTAGATATTTTAATTAAGTGATTGTTAGAAATTTTTAATGAACTTCTTATGTTTTTAGACTCTTCTAGATTAAAATTGGACAACATGAAACTTTATAAAATGTTGTAAGAGGTGTACATTGATGAAGTTAGTAATTTCTTTAATATTTTATTCAAAAATAAACTACAATATAAAATGGTCTTGATTTTTTATTTTGTTTATTTTTCAAGTCGGAGAAAAAAGACTTCTTGATCCAAACACTAATTACAGTTAAATATTTATTTTTTAAAATATTTTTGTAAATACCCACAGATACCCGTGAATATTCGCAGATATGAAAAAAATAGACGAGTACCCACATAACGGATACCCGACGGATATAAATACGGGTACAGGACGAATATTTATTCAGCAGATAAGGTACGGGGGAGCTACTACCCGTACCATACCCGTCCCATTGACATCCCTAATTAGACCCTTAAACTATAGATGGAAGTAGGTATGAATTGTTTCTCGATGAACCATACTGAGGTTTTTAAAACAACGTGTTCCTAGTTTGAGAGTACACAATAACTTAAAAGGAACATGAAGAATTTTCAGCATTAAAAGCATTTCCTTCGTTACTCGTGTATTATCAATCAACCAAATTCAAGCAAATAGAAACTGAACTTCTCGAGGGCCTAGTACTGGCCAGTGCAAAATGGGCAATCACAATAGGGAGAAACAGAAGCTAAACTGACATATAAACCCTTTTTTAGATTTGAAATCCAAATATAAACTTCTGCAAATGAACAAAGTAAATTTCCAATAAAGTCAAAAGACCGGCCAAAGCACTTAGAATACAGTTTGTTTTCCAAGTTAGGACAAATGGCCATGCACAGACATGGGGACTGAAGAAAGGAGGAATGTGGACAAGTTCCAATGCCATTCTTATACGCAGCAACAGTAACAGGTGAACCAATCCATTACACATTATATGTCCTCCATTTCACAAAAAGCAGTATGAGGGGTGGGTCGCCCACAAATCACAGCATTTCTTGTGACTTCCTTACACATCGGCTCACCTTTTTCTTGAAATCATCTCTCCTATCTCTCCACTCCTTCTGCAATACCATATCATACAGGTCACAACAAATTCAACAGCAAGTAAAAACCAAAAATAAAGTATTTTTTCGACCCAGTAAAGCATTTCGTCTAGTAAAGATATTGCAAATGGTAATGTGAAATCCCCAGAACAAAAACGACTGCAGAATCATATACAATACATGCTACCGTTTACAGTAAAAAAGGACATCAAGAAAACCATCATATCAGGATAAATATAAAACCAAATATGGAAATTGATTGAAATTGATATCTCAGAAAAAAAAAAATTTGTCGCGGGTCCTCGTTCTTAATGTGGAAAACATAACAATTGTGTGTATACGTTTAAGATGTTGTGTGAAACTAAATGTTGGGTGAAAGTCAACAAGAGAATAAACAGAATGTAACAAAGATAAGAATGTAGCTTTCGTCGGATAGACACTGCTATACAATATACGACTAGGAATGAATGCCTTGGGGGTGAGTTGGAATAGCACAGCTATTGAAGAAAATATGGAAGAATTTCACCTAGACCATCTGGAAATATGATTATAAGACAGATAGAAAACCCATTTAGGAGAGTTGATCATATGGACGTTAACCCTATTGCTTGAGGTAGACAGATAAAAGGCTCGGTGTTTCGGTGTTAGTTATTGAGTTGATCATTCATACTTAGAGAAGGAAACTTTCTTTTGTTCATTTCTTCTTAATAATTGAAGGGCTATTCAACATTCTAACCCGGTATCTCACCACTTACACCAACTAGCTCAAGCTCAAGTATGTTGGAGAACATTCACGCCATGATGAATACCTACTGAAATAATTACAGCATGTACAGGATCACAAGTAAACTAAGGCAACTGGTTTACAGTCCATAATGATATAAAAATAACTAACTATAATAGACAATCTATTATTATAATTCGGCAGCATCTAATGAAATTCACAATGAAAGACAAATAGGTAGCTGTAAAACAATCTAGTAAATAAGTAACGATGGTCAAACTTACTGCAGCTTCAACATTTGCAGGAGATTCATCATTAGGGCTGGAAAGCATTGATATGATACTCAAGACTATACTCTCTACCTGCAAGATAACATATATTGCAACATTAATACATCTGATTTAAAAACCTCAAAACTTCATGGTGACAATGTATAAATTTGCTAGTGATCAACAAAACCCAATACCATTTCGAAAGGATCTCCAACAAAGTTATTCAGAAGTTCTGACACGTTTAACATTTGACATCTTTCCAAATTACAACCATTTAGTTATTTTGTTTGATATATAAAGCTGAAAAGCTCTTGGCTCAAACTTAGTCTTTCACCTTATATTCCTTCAAGCCATCCCAATCTTGAAATACTCAAACAACTAGTGATCCTTTTACTCTATATTCAGCCGAGATTAATGTTAAACATCAAGATGTAACTCCAACACAAGAGTTTGAAACTGTTAATACCATTTCACCGCCCATATGTTTCAACCCAATGCTTACCCAAATATTGTTCTTTAGGTAAATGATTAAATTGTGATGGCAAAAATTGAAAAGCCTCAATAAGCTCCTCCACCAATCTCACCTTAGCCAATTATTGATAAGAATTTTCATGTTGCCCCCTAAATTGTGTCACCCTTTTCCCCCTTGATGTTATGCCCTGAAAACCCATCTTCAGTTTCTCTATATCAATTAAACCAATGGATGGAAGAATCCTCCAAGCTTAACTTCACCATTTATGCCCTAGTGACCCAACCAATAGAGTCATTTCCATTGAAGGCTAGCAGTTCCACTATCTTAACTGCAAAATGGTACTCTATGTCTTGATTAAGAACTGTTTGTCTCTAAATCTTCCAATTTCTCTTCCAATTCATCCAGCCAATCATATGCATTATGATCTGTCCATTCGCTGGACAAAAGAATTCACCCCTTTTGACTGAGCAGGTCAGGCCAAATTGATAGAAAACCAATTGATAAAATAAAAATATATAATATTGAATGGTTAGAACACACCATACAACAATAAATTTGTTGCCCATTTCCAACAGGTCCCCTATTACACAAATACAGCAATACACTCGCAGTCCTAGAGACAGAAGTCTATCTCATTATCCTAATTTGTATACAAGAAAAAAAATTTAAACAGATAAATTGAGTTCTAAATTATGAAACATATGATTTTAGAACTGGATTCCCAAACTCTATACTCTACTCTACTAAGAAAATATGTTCCTTACTCAAAGGGCCTTATTCATTGATTTGAAAGATGTAGCAGCCTTACAAAGTTTTGGTTCCCCCTTCACTCCAATGTGAAGTTTCAATATTAACTTCTCAACAATCTACATTGATCTCCTGTAAGTACTAAGTTTGCTCCTTCCGAGGAAAACAAGAAAAAATCTTGTTGAACAGAAATCCTTTACAGATCCCTCTGAATTGGACTTTACACCCACCACCTACAGTCACATAATATGTAGGCAAACCCATCTCCTGCACAAACTCCATATATATGAAAACGGTGAGGCTCAACAATTTGGCTTTATTTCACCATTCCCAATAACTTCAAAGATCTTTTAGTGGTAAGACCCATCATATGGTGCAAGGATATTTGCCCGGGTTTATTTCCTTCCAAATGTCCCTCAAAGCACTCAAACTTTGCCATGTTAGGCTCTTCTAATTCTGTCTCCAGCAGCGAGACCTTATACAGTTGAATTTTACAAATATATGTCCAGACCCATATTTTTCATAACATCAAAGGCACATCCCTCTTCTCACCTCTTGAAATTCAGCTAAAGACAAACTTCTGAACCCAACACCCCTATTTCAAAAAAAAATGCTTTACGTCCACATTTTTTGTCAGTTGTAAGATCCCTATTTCTGATTAAAACATGCTAGAGAAGCTCACTCACCTTAGATCCCGTTTCCACCATTATTGTTCTAGAAGATGGAAAATTTATGCAAGTATTTCCACTTCCCAATTCAGGACTCGATTCTTCATTTATAAGCTCTGGATTCTTCTGATTAATCATCTGGGTGTTGTACATTTATACTAAAGCCCTTGCTAGATGCAACTTTATTTTTTCCTTCGCTTCCTCCATTAGCAAATTTAAAAAAATGCGCATGAGGTGTCGTACTATATCTATACATCTATTTCAAATATTTCATGGTACTTGTTTCCTTCAAACCCAAAAGGTTGCTTCAAAGGGATTTTGCATTATTCAAAGTAGGAACCTTCCATAAATAAATACTTATGACTCTAATATTCAATTACCACCTTTCCTACTAACACAATACTCCTAGTGTCTCCGTTAATCTTCATACAACACTGAACCCCGACAATAAGAGTGTTATATTGGAACTTTCAGCACGTGGATTCTCCATTTACGGAATGAAAGCTTAGAAAAATTATCCTTTCAGAATCTTCATGCTGCACTTTTTTATTTCACGATTGATTAAAGGTGCTAATGTTATCTCCCTCTCTTCTTTCAAAATGGGGAAGGAAGCCGAAGAGTGGGGAGGGAAGACGTATGAAGAGCTCCATTTTATGACAACTACTTAAACAGCCTTTAACTGCAATGGCAATGATGCACTAAAGCATCGATCTGCAGACTCCTCAGCAATAGGCATAATGATATGCACATGGGCACACCCCAAGGAGAAAAACAGCACAGCAATTGATTTGCATCATACCAGATTTTGGAATCTGGAACGTGTTTACACACTTTAAATTTAATGTTTTAAGTTTTAACTATGTCATTAAACAAGAGGATGCTGGATTTGGATGTATTCAAGATAAAATGGTGTCAGTCATCAATATTCAAGACAAGCCATTGGTGTAAAAATGGTGAGCAGTTTATATTTTCACATACTGTATGAACAGGTGTCCACCGTTCACTTGCAAGCTCATAACCATTTGGATCCTCACCAGGAGGATGAAGAATCGATATGCAAACCCGGCCATCAGGATATACTGCAAATTGAACGGCTTTCATGTAGTATGAATCAAGGAAAAATAACAAATTACAAAAAAAGTAAAGAAAATAAACTAACCATTGGGATGCCATATCTCTGAGGTGAACTTCACTGAAGGTGGACTATTTGGGTAATTGGATGGAAAACTCATAATAGCATTGAAAAATCCCCCCTCGCTGAAAGAAGTCCAACCAATTGACAACAGAGAAACGTTAGTATAATTCCAACACCGACGAAGGGAAAGCAAAACAATGACATCAATAGAACATTTTGCTGGTGCAATCAGACAAACCCGACTAAGACGAAACCCGGTAGTAAACAGCAATAAACAGTAATTTGGAAATGAAAAAAAAAACATAGAGGAATAAAAACAAATAAACATTAAAGAAATAACAACAAACGCGATGTTTTCTTGTGATTAGAATAGCAAGAAACCAAGTCACTAAATCAAGAAAACTGTTCAAGTAGGAATCAAATAAACAATTAAAAAGGCGATCTTCGGGCCGGTACCCAAACCCCAAAGGAAAGACAGAGCAGAACCAAAAAAAATCCAAACTAGGAAAGGAAAAACAATAAAGAATTGCGTGGGAGAGTCTCAAAATCTAAAGGCATAATACAAGAACCAAAAGGGGATTGCTTACTAGAGAGTATCAGGTGGTCCAATTATGGTGACACTCCATTCAAAAATGTTGCTTTCGTCGACCAAACCGGCGGAGAAGCCGTCGACGGGGTTTTTGCAAAGATCTGCGATGAAAGGGCAATCAGAACATCGCGGAGAATCGACGCCAAACAGGGACCTATTATTGCGCGGGGATTCGCAAAAGGAATACGAAAAAATATGAGAGAGAAAAAAAATATACCTTTAAGCTGTTTTTGAAGGAGAAGGCTGGCCTGAGATGCCATGGAAGGAGAAGGAAGAGAAGAGAAAAAGATTGTGTAATCTTTTCAAAACCGACACCTTCTGATTGATTTGAAATTATTTATAACTATGAATGAATACGAATGAATGGGGTTAAGGTCGTTCGAGGATTACACTGCCTGCGATTATTAGAACTGAGCAGCACCCATATTCGGTTTAACCCAACCCGGCCCAAATGCCACTTTCAACTGTTGCAATGTTTTTGGTTGAAGGAAGAAAAAAAAAAGGTGGGTTGAAGAGAATAGGGATAGAGAGATTTCAGATTTTACCTTGGGGGAAACTGGGGAGGGGAAGAAAAACATACTATTTTATTAACTTTATAAGGCAAAATGCTATAATGGAAATTCTAGAATTTCTAAACAATAGAAAAAATAATAAAAATTTAGAAAAAAATAAGTGATGGTTGAAAATGTTTAATAGACAGAAGTTCATAAAAGTTTGTTAAAAAATGTAAATGCGATCCAGAAAATACTTTTAAAAATTCTTCTCTAACACACTATGTCCGTAGATTATCATAAGCAACAAGCAACTCCAAGTTTTTTTTTTAAAGTACAGAACTGGTTTTTTTTTCTGTTTTATTTTTAAAACAAAATTTACTTGAACGTATTAAAAAATATATCATTTGTTTTGTGAAATAGCACTTAAAAAAGATTTAAAGAGACCTATTAGACCTATTATTGAAGTAGACAGTTAATTGGATAAAGTTTGTAGGTTTTTTTTATTAGATTGATCAATTTTGAACTTCTTATTACTATATAATTTCAAAACATTTATTTACCTTTTTTTTTTTGAATAATTTTGATACAAATATTCTACTTTATTTAATAATTAAATATTTGAAAAATACACATTTAGTTAGTATTAATAATATTGTTGTTATTGGTACCAAATATTTTACATCAATTAAGAGTCAAATGTAATTTTTTTCAATTCTCTCTTACATATTTTAAAATAAAAAACTTTCAAACACAAATAATATCTTGCTGACTTTAACAAAATTATTTCAACTGAGTTGATGTCAGTTCTTAAAATCAAAACTCTCATAGTCCACAGACTGATAAACACTGTTCTAGTTACTTAAAAATTATGTTAAGAACATTTTAATGTGCATGTTTCTTGTAATTTACTAAAAATTTTTATAAAAAATGAAAGAAATTATAAATTTCAAAATAAATAATACTTCATATACAACCTAGGATATAATAATTGAGTTTATCTCTTGAAATTAGTTTTATGAATTGGGTCTAAAATTTAAAGTATAAACTTCCTAGTGGATTGGGTTATATGAATCTAAAATAGTTATGTTTTCAAGCAATATTGGACAGAACCGTTTACATTAGATTCCAGTTATTTTGCATACATTAATAACACATATCTATATTTATATTTATAATGAATACAGTTTCGTCCCATTTAAAGTAAAGTTTAGCCAAATGTCACGTCTTCTAGTATTTTTTTTTTTTTATAGGATACCGTACCCTTAACTAGTTAATTATATAAAGTTATTCATCTCATCCAATTTCAATTTCAATTCAGTATTTTATTTTTTTTCAAGTGAGAATTAGATTTTCCAAAACTGGTTGAAAGAAATGAATTAATGACTTACTGGAATTATAAAAATGTTTGATATTTTTTAGGTGCCGTTATACATAGAAAATGAACTAAGAACATTAAAATTCGAACAGAAGAGAAATGAATCCTGTGATGATATATATGTTTTTAAACTAATGACACCTAATAACCAACTAGTTGTCTTTCCATATAGAAAATAAATTTGTTATATCTAAATGAGTAGAGATATTATTCTAACCAAAAGAGATAATAGTTTCCATCAAGCTAAAGCATTTTCTCATTTTCTTATTTTCTAATTCGTCTTTTTATTCTATGTCCATGTGATCTCTTAAATTCCTATTAGTTTTAGGGTACTTGAAAATTCATACAAAATTACAAAAAAAGAAAATGAGACCAAATACTTCGAAAATTTTCTTTCGTGAAGATTTGCGCGAATCTAATATAGAATAAAATATGTATATACATTTCATTATATTTACTTATTTATATATATATATATATATATATATATATATAATTAGTATTTATATATTTTGTAATAGTGGATAATAATAGAATATAATAAAACTCATCCATATTTGAATTATAAAATATATTAAATGATTCAATATTTACAAGTTATAAATTAAACTAGTATAGATATAAAGTTTAACTATTTTTTATATGTTAATAATAATAATCATGATAATAATACAAAATTATAATAATTAACTTTAAAAAGTAATAATATTAATTAACAATAATAATTGCGTCAATTTTATCCCTAAACACTAAATTTATTAATAATAATAACAACGGTAAGACTCACCTTTCGTTCTGTCCTTTTATTTAAAGGTTGTCCCAAACTATTGGGCCTTAGGGCTGACCCAAAGGGAAAACAGACCTAAGTCTGCCCTAATTCACTCTTTCAACTCACTTTCAGAAAACCTTGAGCTGCAGGCGTCTTCCACTCTGCTTGGGTTTGGTGTCACCTTGGTCAATCGAGTTCGAACCAGTACTTTCCGTTCCACGTAAGTTGCCTTTCATTCCTTACCTCTCTTGTTTAGCAGTGTTACTTTGTGTCCCATCTAAGGTCGTCTAGGTAGTGTCGTTTCAAACTGTTATGTATGTTTCCAGCTCGCTAAACTGCTATAGGAGCTGCTGTGTTCCTCTGATCGTACCCAAGAACCTAGCTGCTAGCCCTTTTTCCAGATACGGGAAGCTAGGGTTCACCTTTTATCGTGTGTAATTTGTTTGTACTACTGTTTTATCGTCATAACATGCTTGGTGGGTTAATATGAACCTATGAATGACGTTTTCGAACTTCGGATGATCTGTTGGGTGTTTGTGCACACGACAACAGTGGTGAACTCTGGTTTTCTCGCCTAAGCAAGCATGTCTCGCCTAAGCGAGATTAACAGAGGCTCGCCCAAGCTACTTCACGCGAGTAGTCGCTCAGGCGACCCACGTCCTTTCTGAGCGAGCGAACATCTCGCCTAAGCGAGATCCCGTGTGAGGTTATTGTTCCCCTCTTCGAGCCCTCGCCCAGGCGAAGGGGGCTCGCCTGAGCGAGGAGTTGGGCGAGGGTAGTGAGGTGTGTGGTGGTTTATTGTTCTTGGATGATTGACACTTGCTTGGGTATATTGTTTATGATGAAAATATGTGATGAACTGTTATGTATGAGTGATATGATTCATGGATGGTGAATGATGGGTTTGGTATGAAGTTGGCATGTAAATTAAATGAGAAGGTTGGTATCAAAGAGGCATGGCATTGGCATGAAATACAAAGGTTGAGTTGGTATGGATTCAATACTTGGATATGAATGAGGATTGGTTAAAAAGGGTTGGCATGAGGATACGTGTACGATAAATATTATCTGAGTCGAGTCAGAGTCTAGTGTATTGCTTGAGAAAGTCATAACATGTTGGATGATTTATAAATACTGCTTGGATTGGGTGATAGTATGTGACTGCATACTAAATTGTTTTCTACTCTAGCTTACCCTACTATTTGTTGTTGTATGTTTTGTGGTGTAGTCTTTTCTTTTTCAATGATTATCAACTTATTGATGTGAGCATAGGTGAGAACTCCCCGTAATCATCAAGATGATGGAGGTTCCACTGCATAGTCTGCTTGGACTGAATATATTCTTTTTGGGCTTTCTTTCTGGGCTATGGCCCATGTATTAGTTTGCTTGTTAATTTCCTTTTTGGAATTACTGTTGAATGTTGTAACTGGTTTAGTTTTGACATCGTGGTGTGCCTAGGATATTGTAGGAGTTGTGTCTAAGACCCTAGGACTGCGCTACTATACTATCTATGTGTGACGTTTCCTTTAATTACGTTTATTAATTAAATGGAACGTTACAATAACAATCATAATAATATAAATTTTATCATTACTAATAATAACATTAATGATAACACGAATAATGATAATATAAAAATATTAATGTTTATGGTGAAATTAAAACATATGAAAAATAATTAAATAGTAATTACTATTATTAATGTTAAATTTATGCATAATTAAAAATAATAATGATAATAATAATATTAAAACTAATAATAATAGTATTAATAATGATAATGATGACAATAATTAATATTATATTTATATTAATTTTAACTATAAGGTTAAAGTTGTAGTTTAAGAAATTTATTTATTGATATATGTTTTTTTATCTATCATATCATCAAATAATATACAAATTTTTACAAATTTTACCTTCAAATTTCTTTATTTTCACCTTTCAATCCCTTGAACTTACTTTCTTCTCTCAATTTTCTCAAATTTATCTACTCATTCTTCGTCAAATTCATCTCATTCACTCTTCATCAAATTAATCTCTTAAAGTAAACATATCCTTAATCTAAACAACCTCACATAAACTTCCTCTTTCCTCGAATCCACTCCCCTAATTCTATCCTCAAATACAAACACAATTGGCACTTAACCTAATAATATAATTGAATCTTCTTAAAACTTGACAACATTAAATATAGATGACAATGCAGGCCCACCCAGGTTAGGCCAGCTCCACATAGGTTATGGCTCGTGGGTCTGTAGGTTGGCTTATAATTTTCTTAAAATTCTTATAATAAAACTTTTAATATTCAAAAATTTGAGAAATTACACTAGATTAACAAAATTAAACAAAGACCTGAGTTAAATAATAAATTAATAATCTAATTTTTATCATAAATTTTTCAAATTTTAAAACATTCATAAATACATAATAATTATCTTCTTTACTTATACCAAAATTTGAAATATTTATCCAAAAATTCATATGAAAAATAATCAACATAGGCAAGCCTCTAACTCGCACAATCTGTAAATTATGCAAGTCATACTTTTACGTGAACTCAATATATTTTTTCAGCGGAGAGGCATAATTATCATCCTAGCATTGAACCCTTATTTATTAAATCTACACTTAATCTAATGATCTAAACCTAACACCACGTAAATAACATATCGTCGTTTTCCAATTTGCTAAAATAATTTTGTGCATGTAAAGAAATAGATAACACGTGTTCACTGTCCGATTTGCTAAAATAATGTTGTTTAATAGTGATTTCTCTTTTTCAGTAATTTCTATAAATGACATTAATTGTTTCATTGATTTACACTATCATATAATTTCATGCTTACTCTGCAAAATACTAGGCGGTATTAATGTGTTATATTTAACCGAGCTTCATAAAATCACAAAAAGAAAAAAAAAAAAAAACAGGTAATCATGAAACTACGAAATCATAAAAAGAGAAAAACAGGTAATCTGATCTGTGTTCGAACTTTGTAGTCAAGTTTCACTGTTATACTGAAAATATTTATAACTCCTTTTTAGAAAAATTGAATTTGTGCTTTAGGTAAAGTTGATACGATCATTCAAAAAGTTTCGTAAACACATAATTATTCAGTAGGTCCAGGTCCACGTCATATTGGGACAGTTTTCAGTAGCCGTTTCGGTGACACCAATTACGAAACACTGCATCAGATTAAACAATGTAAAATTATTACAAAGTACACTCAAAATTTCCACCTCACTCAATCCAACACTTTCAAATTAACACCTTGAATATATAAAATCAGTTCAAATTCAATTTGAACTAAATTTATCAGTTCTGGTTGGTAATTCATGACAGAAGCATGAAATTAAAAACCATACATTTAACATTTTGCAGACACGGCCCCTGCTACTATCCAAAGAACAAAAGTGTACCAACCTTTCTTTATGTACGAGTATCACCAAACTCATTTCTAGAAAACAGTAACAAAAATACAGAAAATAACAATAGAAACGTGGTAAAGGTAACACTGCTTGAACTTGTCAGAAGTATAAGAAAAAGGACCGAAATCACGTGCCATACCAGGTACCTTTCTTTTTCTCCCATTCAAAAGAATCAAAATCTCGATATAGGAGCCAATTTGGTGTATCAATCTCTTTCTTTTCACATTATACCATCTTCATCACTATTATCTAGTCACTCAACCAGTAGCAGATGCAGAGAAAGTTTAAAGATACACAGAAGAAAACTACTAGCTAGATGAAAACTCAAGTTAACCACACAACATAAATTACAACTTTTTAAAGATGATGAATAACAAGACACGACAACTAAACTGAAGCAACTGAAGAGATTACAAGCATGTTTTTTTTTTCTTAATTTCTTTCGCCAACTTTTCTTCCACTGAAACGTTATTGAGGAGACAAAAGTCGAGTCACCAAACAATGACCCAAACAAAGGTTTAGTTTAGTCTCTTTTAGTGGCAAAAGATAACCTTGAGCTCGTGCGGGGAGGAACACTGATGCATGAGGGAGGGGTTGTCGTGGGCGTAGGTGAAAGTGTTGGGGCACGCGTGCTTGAAGAAGGTGGAGTACACGGACTCACGGCACGTGTGGGGGCTGTTGAAGTGGTTCCTACAGCAGAGCTCGTCGGTGTGGAAAGCCTCGCACCCGCTCTTGCACGCGACAACGGGCCCGTGAACGGCCGGGACGCGGTGCTGCAGCACGGGGGGACACGTGGCAAGCAAGTCGGCGCGGCAACCAACCACCGGGCACACGCCTTTGCCCTCGTGTGGGGTCACCGTCATGGGGACGTTGAACCCGTCGACGAGGCTCACGCCGTAGGAGACGGAATCGCCGTTTCCGTGGTGGACCTCCACTTGCGCCAGGGAGGCGGGAGGAGAACCGCCGGCGCCGTTGCACTGGAGACGGCCGCCGCAGTCACCGCTGGCGCAGGAGAAGCCGGCGCCGGAGTGGGTGCAGCCGGTACGGGCCCAGACCCGGCCTGACCAGTGGACATCCGGGACGGGGATGGACTGGTGGGTGAGGGTGTTGAGGGTAAAGCCGCCGCCGGCGAGGACTGGGTGGCCGGCGTTGGGTTGAATGGCTGGCCACACGGTGTAGTTGCAGTTGTTAACTAAGGTTAGGATAAGGGCACCTGTGGGTGAGGTAAGGGTGGTGACAGCGAGGATGAAGAATGTGCATAGGAACAGTGAAGGAGCCATGACTTGGTATGTAAAACTGAAAATATAAGCACGCCGGAGAAGGTTACATTTTACGGTTATTTATAGAGGGTTTTGGATGAAGGTGTAAACTGGGTTGTTGGGTGTGTTACAGAGGATTATATTTTTTACTTTGTGGGACGGAATTACCCTTTCCCTGTGCATTTAAACGGCGTTAAAGTTTTGAATTTTGAATTTCGAACGGTGGAGGAAAGTGGAAAGAGTTTGGTTTTTGTGTTAGTATTTTTGTCTTTTTAACATTCTTTTATTGTGAAAATATGGTGTTGGAGGGATCAGTGGGAATTGCAAACTAAGGGCCTCGAACCTTCCAGCAACACTCCTCCCATAGCTGGATGAATAAAAAAACTATAATTTTGTCAAAAGTTTAAGATTAACGTATAACATTTATATTATGTTTTCTTAGGATCTAGGTGTCTAACTTTATAATAATTATAAGATTAAATTATCTCCTAGCCTAGTAAAATATCGATTGGATTCCTCTATTTTAAAAAAGTGTCAGATATAAATTCATAAATTTTTTTTTATTTTTTTTTATTTTTAAAAAAAGTTAAAAATTTGTCACATTTTAAACTGACATCGTGTCACATGATGATAACAATATGATATGGCAATGACAGTATCATGTTATTATGTCTGTGTCACTTTCTCATTTTTAATTTGATTTATATATTTTTATTTTTGTTTCAATTTAATTTAATTTTTTTTTTACTTTTTTAATGATATAATTTGTGTGTTGTAATAGAATGATGGCATTTGATAGACATATGAAATTTAATTTTAATTAATGCATTATTATACTATCATTGGTGTCTTTCTCGAATTAAGTTTAAACTTTTACTTTAATAATATTCATTTTATGAAACTCTATATTTGTTTGCTATTTTGTTTTTCTTGACATGGGTTAGGTTAGAAAAGTTAACATATCAAGGACCTCGTAAATAGAGCTAGCTTGTTATCCTTTCGCATTTTTTAAAACGTTTTTGTATGGTGACCAACTAACTAAACTATCACAAATTTCATGTGCATACTTATTTTATCCCCACATATTTCATGGGAAATGAATAAATGATTAAACAAATAAATTATGGACAAACGATTAATAACGTTTATAAGTGATTATGAAAAAAATATTTAAATCGATAAAAATATGATATGTTATGATTTTCTAATGCTGTTTACGTATTTTTAGTACAAATGATTTAAATTTCTTATTTAGTATTTTTTTTTTACACTAGTTAACAGCACTTATAATAAAAGAAAGGTTAACTTTTGTAATTAAATGTAACTAATTTTTGCACAGTATGGATTTATTAGATAACTATTTAACTTTCTAACAGCAAACAATCTTATTTAACCCTAAGTTTATAGTTCAATTTAAAATTTCTAAAACAAGTATGTTATAACTTGAAAAATGCTTAAATATTTATTTTCATTTTTTAGAATGAGTAAATTTAGATTCTGTTTCATGGATTTTTTGTTTTTCTTATTTGATTTTAATTTCAGCATTATTTTATACCTGTCATTAAATGAAATGCTAAAGTATTATTCTAGAAAATATCCATTAGTGCGCAATATGATGTTGATATAACATTTTTATATATTTAAATAAATAATACATATTTTAAAATAAGTTTTAGAAAACTAAATTAATTTTTGAAATAATGTAAATAAAGAATATTTTACAAGATAAAAAACACAAAATTTTACCTTCATATTAATGACATAAAAAATATACTTTTATAATATTTGGAATAAAAAATCACTAACTAAAAATATATTATGTCAAAAGAAAATTTATTTACACAAAAACGCGCATTCAAATATCCCATGAAAGACATACAAATTATATTTCTAATTCTTACGTATTCACCGTTGGATTGTATTTGAATTCGTTAAATGTATAAAATGTTACTTATCACATGTTCTTTCATGCTATTAAATTCACATTCACGTTTTCTCTACTTTTGAAACAATTAAAGTATGGTGTCTTATTTATTCAAAGTATTTTAAAATTTAAATGTAGCTATGGAAACAACTAAATGTGGTCAAACAGAAGAATACAATTTCTTTCTAATTATAATATCCCTAGAAATATAATCACATAAAATGTAAAATTTCTAAGCGGTGGCAAAATGGGCGGTCTGGCCGTTTTGACCCGACTTGTCTGCAGCCCATAAAAAAGGAATCGGGCTGGATTGGTCCGTCAAACAGAAACGGCCAACAATCACAACCCGTCCCGTATAGAATGGACTAACGAGTGGGGATAACTCGTTTACTTTTTTTTTTGATTTTTTTTTAAACTTTTTTAATTTATTTTTAATTTTTTTTAAATTTTTTTATATTTACATATAAATTATTATTAAATGCATATTTAATCAAATAAAATATTTTTAAAATGTTTAATTGATCAGTTAATGTTTTTAATTAGATAAATTAAAATAATTATTAAAGTTACATATTAAATTATTCAATTTACATATTAAATTATTCGATTATAACTAATAATTAAAATTTAATTGGTAGGTGTTAATAATTTAAATTATAATACTATTGTATATTTACATATTTAAAAAATATAATATAAAAAATTAATCTTTTCAATTACATTTATTTTTTTAAAATGGGTTGGCTCATACTTCAACCCGTCAAATTGACAGACTGGACAGAACAGACCAAAACAAACTGACAGGTTGAAATCTTCAACCTAAGTCATCCCTTTTAACATGGGCTGACCCGTTGTGCCCAGCCCGTTTTGCTATCCTTATACTACTCTGATTAATATGTGAAATTTCACCTTCCACAATATTATTTCGGTAAACTACATGCTTGTATTTTATATTGTTTGAGTTAAAAAAAATTGTTTTAGCGGCTAAATTTAATTACAAACATAATAAGGATAATGGTTTGTTAAATATTTTGTTGGTTTCTAGTGAATAAACGCCTCTATTGCCTTATTAGACTATTTTGTATTTATTCAATTATTTTTGTTCAGTCCATTTTCATCACTGTTTCAAAATAAAGTATTTTAAATACTAACAAGGGTCCGTCATGAAATAAACGGATCGGTACAAATTTACTCAGAAGTAGTCCACAATAACAATAATTTTATTTTGGTCCTTAAGATAACAGTTGTTGGGCTTTGTATATGCATTGGTTTAATCATGAGATTGGGTAGCTTTTTCTTGTTCCACCCCTAATATTATTATTAACTGCATCTTCATACTAACAAAAGTAATTAAAATACCCTCTCTCACCCCAATCTACCATTCCACCAGGCTGGATATAATTTATTGCACTGAATTACATTCTTAACTACTGTAATGAACTAAAATTTAGTTTATCTGAACTAAACTAAAAATAGTTTAAACGAACTAAAATGTTTTTCTGTTTTAAAAAATTGAATTTTACTGAATTGTAATATAAATTAAGCTAAATTGCTATGAATTAAACCTTCGTTTAAACTACATTAATCAAACTGTATTAATTTTAAACTAAATTGTACTATTTTTTTTAACTGAATTATACTACTTTTAAAATTTTTAAAATGAAAGAAAGAAAGTTTTACATAATGAAAGAAAAGAAGTTTTACATAGATAATGACCTTAGTTCGTTCTTAAATATTTTTCTTTATTTGTATGTTTAATATTTTAATAATAATATATTTAAACTGTAGTTATGAAAAAAAAATCTTACTTACTTTCTAAATCTTTGCAATATA
>Ga0214544_1003775_pt1 | contig 30877 bp, 15 predicted proteins | sample CNSS3metaG_FD_160074 | JGI IMG/M metagenome (GOLD analysis project Ga0214544, IMG submission 160074) | Root nodule microbial communities from cowpea collected in UCLA plant growth center, Los Angeles, California, USA - CNSS3 | ecosystem: Host-associated > Plants > Roots > Nodule | place: USA...
TGACATCTTGACACATGACAATTTTTTTATTTTTTTTTTTAAATTCAAAAAAAAAATTCAAAAAAAAATTCAAAAAATCGAGGAACTGATACGTGGCACTCCCTCTAACGACGTCAACCTTGACTTAACGGAAAGGGCAAACGTGAGACGTTTCAACAAAAAATGGGACTATTTTGAGACTTCTAAAAATTTGGGTATCAGTTTGAGATTTTGACTCCAAAATGGGGAACAAAGGCATAATTAAACCAATAAATAATTATAAGAGACGAAGAATAGAATAATATATATATATATATATATATATATATATATATATTTATAGTTGAGTTTTAGAAAATATTTCGAGAAATTAAATTTTCAAATATAAAAACATAAAGTATTTGTAAAATTGATTAAAAAAATACATATAGTAGTTTATTGTTTAACATTTTCTAATTATTATTTGAAAATAAAGTTGTATAAAAATATTATTTAATACGAAAAATACTAGATTAAATCAATAAAATGAAATTATACTAAATAAAATGAAAAATGTTTTTTAGTTGATTTTTTTTGCTAAACAGTTGGATTTTCAAGTTCATGTGCTAGCTCAAATTTCTTGACACTAAGTTTCATGTGGGTTTTAAAAAACATGATTGAGCTTAAGAAAAGAGGGTTTCTTTTTCCGTAAGGTCTATACGGTAATCTCGAAAATACTGACTCATATGTTTTTATCTCATAAAGTATCAGTACAATTGTTAATTTAACTAATTAAAAATAATTATTATAATTTTAATTTTAATTTTAATTTTAATTTAGTTATTCTAATATTTAGCTTCATTAACATTCTTCTGGTAATTATTATATCATTGTCATTTAATTAAGTTCTATATAAAATAATAAATGGTAGTATAGTAGATGGTAGTAGTGGTTTTCAAAAACATCACGCCCAATTATTTTATCATTTAACAAGTTAGTTTATAAAGAAAATTATTTTAACTAAGTTTTATTTTCTGAAAAATATTTTTTTTTTAAATATTAATTTTTTTTACTCGGACTTTTGTATAAGATTCTCATGAATCGACTTAATTGTTTGGCAATTGAATTATTGCCCTAAGGAGAGGGAGAGGGGGAACAAGTGAGAAGAGAATATTCTGCTGCCCAAGAGAGTTCTGCTAGGGTTTAAGCAATCTCGATCAAACCAAGCTCGACTTCGTTTCTATATTCCAAGTAAGTATTCTGTTAGCTAGTGACTAATCCTTCCTGGTTGCGGTTCTATTGTTCCAGTTAGGGCTTTGTAGTAACCTTGCTTTGTTTCTCTGTTCCATTGTGTTCCATTCTTGGGTCTGCTTGTATAGTTGTGGTGTTCACGACTACATATCGAAGTTTCTGTTAGCTTTTCCAGGTAAGGGAAGCTAGACCTTACCATTGTTTTCGGTAGAATCTGCTTGTTTGATGGGTATGTGATGATTGAACGGTCTGTGTGTGAATTTAATCGGTTGAAAATGCCTGTTGGACTGTGTGGATGCATGTGGGTGGCTGTCACTCGAAGGAACAGTGGCGAGCACTGGTTTTCTCGTCCAGGCAAGATTAGTAGAGGCTCGCCTAGGACCTGCTGCTCGATCTCTCGCTTAGACGAGAGGTTTTTATTTTTGAGCGAGGAGTGGTCTCGCCTAGGCGAGAAGGGACTCACCTGAGCGAGACCTCGCAGAGTCCGCTCTTTTCCTTTCGCGATCTCGCCTAGACGAGAAGGGTTTCGCCTGAGCGAGAAGACCCCCTCGCCTGAGCGAGAGGACCCCCTCGCCTGAGCGAGGCAGTGGGTAGGTTTGGATGTTATTGTTGGATGGTGCACTGATGTGTGATTGCTTGTTTGATCTAAATGCTTTACTTGGTGGGTTGAGGGATGATGCTATGATTGATATATGAGGTTGCAGTGGGAATGGTATGTTCTTGTATGTTATATGAATTGGAAAGCATGAGTTGCATGATGGGGTTGTTATATATGATGTTAGTATTATGGGAACTTCTGATTGGTTAGTGAAACATGGTCAATGTGTGAGTAGGACGTAATTCCATGACTCTTGTAGTAAGAGCTCATGCTGATGCCTCATCTATTGGACATAATTCCGTGAACCCTTCTAAGGAGGAGTTCACGATGGTGCCTCGAGTTAAGGACGTAATTCCACGCGAGTATTGTGGTGGTGCCTCAAGGTCAGGACGCAATTCCACGTAAGCCACGTAATGGTGCCTCTTGTAAGGGTGTAATTCTGTGAAGGCCTCGTGGTGATGCCTCACTGCTAGGACTTAATTCCACTGTCTCGTGGTGGTGCCTCATTGTGCATATCCGGATAGTCAAGTCTTGTAGTCTTGAAAGAGGTTTGGTGTATTATGTGAGCGTTTCCGTCAATTGTGCTTGATTATGTGATTGAATGATGATTATTATAATGTGTGAATTATGTACACTAGTTTACCCTTTCGCTTGTCTGTATGGTTGTGTGCATGGTTTTCCTCCCTTGCAATGATCATCAATTCTATTGATGTGAGCAGATGTGAGAACCCCTGGCAGTGGTGGTGGTAATAGGAATGCTGCAGCTTGATGGATGGGACAGGTGTTAGGCCCACTGTGGGGCTCATTATTGGAGGATTTTATATTATTTATGCTTTTCTTGTCCGAACAAGGCCTAGTGCTTTTATTTGTTTCTTTCAATATATTTCTGATTGGGCCATGTGGGACCCCTTTTCTTGTAATCTGGGCATGTCCAATGTATTGTATACTTTCATACCCTAATGAAGTTTTATTTATCGAGGTTATTCAGATTTTGGGACGTTACAGTATTTGTAGCCTTTTACCCTAGTTTACAAAGTTTTGGTTTGTAGGATTTTGTGTCTACAAATTTTGGAGACACCTTAACTTATAAATAAATGTATCTCCTCCTATGTAAGTCTACTTTGAGATTAATAATGTTATTTTAACATTATTTGTGTCATCATACTTATCTCTAAAGTTAAGGTTAAACCATCCCATATTGTCTCCCTCTAGACACCTTTCTTTAAAGTTATCCAACTTCTGAAGAGAACCATCAAACACCTCCATCCTATCACAAATACTACCAAGCCGAGACACTTCTTCTTCATTTTCCTTGCTTTTGCGTGCCATCCTCACCATCATGATCTCACCTTCATGCTTGGATGCTCCTTTGAGGAGAAAACTATCATTTGGTATTATATTATTTATTATTTATTAACTATTATAATATAAAAAAAAATGAAAATATACTAAGAAAGTTATCTTCTTACCTATCATTATTTTGATGACGATTGTCCCAATTGTTATACTTTTGATCATTTATCTTGTTTTTTTTTTCTTTTTTGGGCTGTCATATGTGACATGTCTCTAGAGAGGTAATCTATTATAATATATAATACAGAAAATAGGACAATTATATTTTAAAAACTAAATTTTAACAATTTTTTTATCATATGAAATAACAAATTTTAAGTAATTTTTAAATATAAAAAAATAAAAATAAAAAATCACTTAAAATAATATCATCTCAAATTATAAATAAAAATGGTTAAAAAATAATTTTTCTAAAAAATAATATATGGGAGAAGTTATTATCTTATGTTTAGCTTGTTGACGATGTACGATTTATCAACATTTTAGTCTTTTGATATTTTCTTTTCTTTTTTTTTGTTACCATATGTCTCTGAAGAAATAATTTACATTTTTACCGTGATTCATGTTAAAATTCAATTAAAACTAATAAATGAGATTTTAATTAAAATAAAATTTAAATCTAATTAAAACTCTTGTGATTAAAATTATAAGAAGTTTATTATTAAATTTGACAAAAATATGAACAGGAAATTAAGTTTTAATAATTTAACTTTTTATTGTAAAATATAAAATTTATTATTTATTTCAGGATTTACGATTTAACTTCTACATGAAGACATTCACGAAGTTCACAATAAACATTAATCTTTACCCCTTCTAGATTCTTCCGACGTTTCCTTGTCCCACCAAAAAATCATGAGCGAATCACACGACCACTCCCCCTCACCCGCTCCCGCCGACTCCCCGCCGCACTTCAACTCCATCGTCATGGCGTCGCTGCCCGAGTCCCAAGACCCCGTCCCCCAGGAGGCCGCCACCGACGACGATGACCCTAATGATGTTAATCACGCGCCGATGTTGACGGTGATTCATCTGAGGGATCGGAGTTTTCCGATGATGACGCTGATTTATCTGAGAGATCGGAGGTTGTTGATTCGGGTGAGGAGTCGGGGTTAGGGTTTCAGCTAGTTAAGTGGATGCAGGAAATGGGCATCTTTAAATGGTCAGACGGAAGAGCAAGGGATGTTTTGAGCGAGTTCCGTGAGGGCCGGTTTGATGAGTTTGTGCTTTCCGATAGGACGGGGAAGCCACCGGCGAAAAAATCAAAACTTTCATCAGAGGGTTCTGTGGAAGTTCAATCGCAGAGGGTTTCTGAAACAGAAAAAGCTTCAGACGGTTCTGCTAAAGTTGTAGAGAGTGTGGTTGGGAACGATAGTTTGAGTGAGTCCGAGAATTTGAAGAATGAAGAAAGGGGAAGGGAATTTAGGAGAATGTGATGGATTGTGTTTTAAGATTACTTTATGAGTTTCGTAATGAAGAGGTACAAAATCTTGATGACCTGAGTTTGTTGAATGAGGATCACCAACCTCTTATCCACTACATGTCTTTATTTTCTGCTTCTTTACCTCTGGTGTTTATTTTCGTCGCCTTGGCTTTTTCAGACCGATAATATAGATTTTAAGAAATTATTATAAAAAACTAGCAAATTTATTTTAGACAATGGTTGATAATTAGAATACTAAACAAATTGAAACTTTTCTTCCAAGCTCTAGTTTTGGTTATGTTTATTAGTGAAGGATTTTTATAGGTATTTCAAAATAAGTTTAGATGTTTTATTAGGGAATGTAGATAAAAAAATTTAAGAGAAACTAAAATTTTAGAATTTTATTACAGTTAAATTTTCAATTTTCATTGCAAAGTAATTGGCAAGTGAAGATGCATGACGCCAACGAGTATTCTTCGGTCATAGTGTGACAAATGTATCAGAGTCATCATCACCTTCATAAGTCTTTCAACCATTTGAACCAACTTTATGGATTCAACAACAGAAAATCAATTATAGTCTATTATATATTAAAAAAATATTAACAAAATTATTCTATTTACCTTTTTTTATTGACATATATGAAAAATTATAATCATTTGATCATTTCTGTATTATTTACTTTTTTAAAATAAAATAACTAAATTTTATTAATTTTTTTTAATTTTTATTTATTTCATTTTTTCTTCTGATAACTATTTTCTTCATAATTATTTTTTTTATGTAACAGAAACACTCCTTTATTTCCTAAATTATATAAAAATATTTAATTTTAATAATTAATAACTATTTTATTATATAAAAATTACATATCTAAAAAACTATTTAAAATATTCATAAAAAATATATTTATGAGATTTTCTTCATAAAAAAATATAATGGTAGAATTATTGTAAGGTCTGCTAATTTCTTATTATTATTCTGCCCTAAATCTAAGGGGCTACTCAACTTTTAGGCCTAAAGGCTGATTCATGGGGTGCCAAGACCCCTAAAGCAGTCAATGGTCTCATTTTGCACTCACTTTGCCAACAACAGTGTTTGATTCCTTTTCCAAAACAGAAGCTCTGCTAGGGTTTAGAGTTTCGTCATCTTCAAACTAGCTCAAACCAGTCTTTTACTCCACGTAAGTCAGTTGTCAGTTCATGTTCTTCTCCATTGAGTTTATTCTTCGTGGTTCCAACTAGGGTTTGTTAGGATGAACTCGTTATGAACTCATTCTGTTATTTTTTCCAACTCTGAATCTATTCTTAGAGTTACATGTGCTCCACAGTTCGGGTGTCCAAGTTATTGGCTAGCATTTTTCAGGTAAGGGAAGCTAGGGTTCTCACATTTTTAATTGTTGCCTATTTTTGATTTGCCTCGAGCTTGTGTGAAGTGTATGTTGCTGTGGTTAAATAAAATGCTTTGTTCTGTATTTTGGATGTGCAAGTATGGCTGATGCAAGTATAGACAGTGGTGAGAATTGATAATCTTGTCCAAGTGAGCTTGTCTCGCCTAGGCGAGACTAACAGAGATTCGCCCAAGTTTCCTACTCGAGAGGTTGCTTAAGCGACGAGTCCTCGTTTTGAGCGAGATGTAGTCTCGCTTAGGCGAGGAGGGCTCGCCTAAGCGAGATCTCGCAGGAAGCCACTGTTTCCACTCCTTGAGCTCTCGCCTAAGCGAAGGGAGCTCGCCTGAGCGAGAACCTTCAACCTGAGCGAGAGTTGGGCAAGAATGCGTTCTCTCTCTATTCTTGGATGAATGTCACATGTTTAGTTGGATTACTGTGTTAAAGCAAGTCCTGAGTGATGTTGCATGTATGGAATGGTTCATGGACCGAATATGATGATGAGTTTGGTATGATTATGGTATGGAATATAAATGAAGATTGGTTATGAATGTGGGCATGAGATTGGCACGCATGACAAGTACACTCTTGGTTGGTGAAACATGATTTGTATGTGGTTAGGACGTAATTCCATGGACCTTTAAGTGAGATCTCATGGTGGTGTCTCAGTTGGTTGGGACGTAATTTCATGATCCATGTTAGTGGGAGTCCATGGTGGTGCCCCATTTATATAATTTAGTAAGGATGCAAGGTAAGGTTGCATCCTGACATTCTAAAGTGTCAGTTAGTCTCACATAGAGCGTACTGACTCTAGTGGTGAGAGTAGCAGGAGGCCTGAAACTCATTAAAGGGCTAACCTTGTGTGTGGGGGATGAGACATTGTAACATTTAGCTCGGTAGAGCAGGAAAGTCCACCATAAGTGCAAGCATCCACTGAATCCGACTAATTATATGTATCCGGATGAGTCGCGTATGAGTCTTAGTGTATTGTTTGGAAAGTCATAACATGATTGGATGATGTATGTATATTTGACTCTGAAAGTGTACATAATTGCATGATAAATTATTGTTCGCTCTAGCTTACCCTTTTGTTTGTTGTATGTTTTATGGTGTGGTTCTTTCTCTTTGCAATGATCATCAATTTATTGATGTGAGCAGATACGAGAAATACTCGTGGTCAACAGGGCGATGGTGGTTCCGCTGCATAGCATACCTAGACTGGATTCTGCTACTTTGGACTTTCTTATAGGGCTTTGGCCCATGTACTGTTTTGACTTTTAGCTATGTTAACTACTGTTGATTTCTTGTATTGTGTTTTGTATTGGCATCATGGTGTCCCTCAGGATTTTCCTCTTTATACCTCGGATCTCTTTAAGGAGTAGTTTTATACTCTGAACTTTATCTTCATATTATATTGTGTGACGTGTCGTTTAAATAAGTTATTTATTTAAGGTTAAAATACTCTCTTGGTCCCTGTTTTTGTTGAAAAATCTCAAATAGGTCTTAAGATTTTTTTAGTCTCAATTAGGTCCATATTTTTGAAAATGTGTAACAATTAGGCCCATTCCGTTAGTATGGTGTTAACGGTATTAAGGATATACCACGTGTCAACTTCTCATTTTTTTGAATTTTTGAATTTTTTTGAATTTTTTTTGAATTTTTTTAACTTTTTTTTAAAATTATTCATGTTACGTGTCACGTGTCAAGTCAGTAAGGTGACACGTGTCAAGTCATTATTTGAATCTCAATTTGGTCCATATATTTGTTATTTTAATTATATTTCAGTCCTTTTTTTTTTAATTTTCAATTTCATCATTTCCAAATTGAAATCAAATTTAACTTTTATATAAATTTTATGATGATATTTTTATTAAACATTTTAATAATATTAAGTTTATTTTATATTTTGTTTTAAAATTTTAAAATATTTATTTTAACTTGTTACAAAATTGTTTTAAATAATTTATATACAAATGTTAGAGTTGGTTTAAAATTAACAATTTTATAAATTTAAATATAAAATTTTAAAACAATTTTGTAAAAAGTTAAAATAAATATATTTAAAAAATTTTAAAAAAATGGACTGAAATGTAATAAAAATAACAAATATATGTACTAAATTGAGATTCAGACAATGATTTGACACGTGTCACCTTACTGACTTGACATGTGGCACAATACTGACGTGACACGTGGCATGAATAATTTTCAAAAAAAAAAATTAAAAAATTAAAAAAAAAATTAAAAAAATTAAAATTTTTTTAAAGAAATTCAAAAAAATGTAGAGCTGACACGTGACACATCTTTAACACCGTTAACTCTATACTAATGGAATGGGCCTAATTGTTACACATTTTAAAAAATATGAACTTAATTGAGACTAAAAAAAATCTTAGGACCTATTTTAAATTTTTCAACAAAAGCATGAACCAAGGAAGTATTTTAACCTTTATTTAATGGAACGTTACAATTATTATATTTAATCAATAATTATTTAATTATTTTTAAATATATGTTGTAAAGTTTATTTTGCAAAAAATTTAAAACCCTTTAATATTTTAATTATGAGTTTTTTATTACTGTTTTGTAATTATAATTTTTATCTTTAGATTATTTTTAAATATATGTTGTAAAATATATTTTATAAGCTAATTTATTTCTGTTTAATATTTTAATTGTAAGTGCTTTTTTATTTTTTATTTTTATATATTTTAATTATTGTAGTTTTATTGAATTATGATTAATTTTTATATGGTTTAATTTATAAAAAGTTTAATTTCAATAATTAAATAATATTCACAATATATTTAAAATTTTATTAAAATCTTTTATGTTAATGATTAATTTTAGTTTTATTTTATTTATTATTATTTATTTCAATATTAAAACACATTATAATTATAAAATCCTAAAAAATATATTTTAAGACAGGTAGCGATTTAAAAATAATAAGACTCGATTATTTTTAATATTAAAAGATTTAATTATAAATAAAATTGTTATAAAAAATTTCATTATTTTAAAACTGCTCCTCTATAATTTTCTGATTCCTTCCTAAAAATCATTATTTATTATTATTTTTTTATATTAAAAACACATATTATTACTATAATATCTTTTAATATTTAATAGATTATGCTTATTTTTATAGTTTAATTTATGTAAAATTTAATTTCAATAATTAATAAATATTTTATGACTACATATCCAAAAAGTTACTATAAAATAATTTAATAAAATATAGTAGTTTAATTTAAGAAATCATTTAAAAAAAACAAATTTCATAGTTGTGTTTTATTTATTATTGTTTATTTCAACATCAAAAACACATTTAATTACTATAATAATTTTAATATTTATTTTATTGTGTTTATTTTTTATATAACTTAATTTATTAAAAAAATATTTCAAGAGTTAATAATTATTTATTATGTGAAATAGTAGTTTAATTTAAAAAAAAACATTTAAAGATAAATTAATTTTATTGTTGCGTATTGGATAAAATTATTTAATTAAAAATATATCACAAATTTAAAAATAAATAAAAATTCTAGAAAGACTAATTAAAATTTTAGTTTTTTATTTTATTTGTGGTACTAATATTGTTTATGAAGGATATTAATGGAATAATTTTGAAAGAAAACTTATTCTATTCATGGGTTCTACAATGTTTGAATTATGTGATTTTTATATAAGTTTTATTTTTTGTAAAAATACTTTGAATTTATTTATTGTATCAAGAATTAATAATTATTATATTATATTATATATATATTTTAGTGTGATTTATTTATTTACATATGGTTAGTATGGAAAAGGAGGAGGAAAATAGAAAGGCAACTTTTGACTTTTCATGTTACTTATGGGGTATAGGAAGAAATTCGCTAGCGTTCTGAATGAGTTTTGGAGTATTAGGGCTTGGACTGCGCCAGTGGAGGTGGAGGAAGAAGAACGTGATGGAAGTAGAGGAAGAAAAAGGAATGTTGATGGAAGTGGGGATGGAGGAAGAAGGAGCGCCGATAAAAAAGTGGGGGAAGGAATGAAGGTAGATGAAGAAGACGCGAGCCTATGTGAAGGTGGAGAAAGAAGGATGTATTGGTGGGAGGAAGAAGATGGAAGAAGATAAGCACAATGATCTATGAAATTGCACCACCGTCTTGCTGTCAGTTGCCGACAAATCCGACACCAATTTCCATCGCCATGGCCGATAATAGATAACACATTCATGACAAAGTTTTTCTCGCCGTTAAACTTCTACTCCTCCACTAGTTTAAATCGCAATCTAGATTCGAGACCATCTTGCTATCGCAATCATGTCTCCAATCGCCATTTTTCTTCGATTCTCTACACTCTACACTTGTGAATTTGATTTCATAGTTGAACGAATACTTCGGCTTCAGGTTTCTTACACTTTCTTCTGTTTGAAGAACTTTGCTCCATTCCCAGTCTAGTTCTAGCTATTTAAAACTTCAACACCGCAAAAATTCTTGACACTGATGCCCAAGCCCATTCGAAATTTATGCAACAGTAAATGGGGTGCTCTAGAACCTGGTGTAAGCGATCCTATTGTCTCCACCCAACTTGGGGGTGTTTAGTCTTTTCCTGGTCATCTTCTACAATGCCCAATATTTTCTTCATCCATAGGAATTGAAGACCGAACTTCCCTCAAGAATTCCATCGCTTTGATTGAGTGGAAAGATATTACCGTTTTTTTCCAACGCAAGGCTGCATATATACACAAATGTTATGGAACAACAGTTTTTAAATTTATTGTCTTTCATTTCAAATCATGGTATAAATAATTTCATAATTGTATATTGTTCGCATTATTAGAGTCAGCGAGAAACTCGCAAATAACCTGTTTCAGATTCAGTCTGTGCACGAAGATTTTGCAAGCAGTAACAGTTTACTGTGAAGTATTTAAAATAATCTTAGCTGTCTGCTACCAATATGTTTTTAAGGATTTAAAAAACAAAAATACCCGAGCCACATTATATATGTTCGGGTTCAATCCAAAATTTCAGACTTTTTAATACAATCTTAATTAAGAACCTCGCATACCGTATAACCCAGCTACAAATTTAAAAATAATACTACAGTTTAATGGCGATCAATAAAATCCATCCTACTTCAGCACACAATTCAGCTAACCCCGTTAGGAAGCCCCTTGAATTGCAGCAGCAGCAGGTTGCATGGCTAGATCCTGATTCTGTCTCACAGCAAATCCATGGCCTCCATAACCCTGACCACCATAATGGCCTCCATTGGAATCACTTCTCCACTGTCAGCCCAAGGAATTAAATTAGAGATGGATTTCAATAATGAAAGTTCAATATTAGAAATAGTATTTCTCGCTTGAATAATGCAAGAATTCATTTAATGGACACAAACTTACATGCTTATTTCCTGGACTGCGACCCCAAGAAAGGCGCACTGTCTGCTTCCCAATTACTGTCCCATTCAATGCCTGAATTGCATCCTCAGCATTCTTTCTGTTACAGACCCAGCATAAAGCATAGTTAACTCACCAAGAACATCCACAATGCTACAACTCTAAGGGTTGCTTATTTGAAATTTTGTAGGTCCTTTCTGTCACCTTTACGTACATGATGACATAGATAATAACTTCCGTTGTTTATTTAATAATCTGAGTTATTTATAGTTAAGAAATTGTTAAACAATGCTTCTTAGGGTTAAACAACACAATAAACTCATCTTGGAGATGCCCTAAGGCAAAGATAACACAGCACTAATTATGCTGGCAAGAGCAGTCAGAATCAAATATTACATGCACTTGTCCTCAGAAATTTGATTAGATATATCCTTAGATGACTTCAAAAGCATTAGAAACTAGCATATTCGAGGATTTCTTACCCATCACAAGAATACAAGCCACTTCCCATTTCACGTGAAAATACCCACTTCCCTGGAGGGGCAGGGGTTTAACTAACATGGAAGTTATAATCTATGTCATCATGTCAAGAGATACAACAAGAATAAAATAAAGTACCTGTCAGCAAATTGAACAAATCCACACCCTTTTCCCACTGGAATTTTCACAGAGACAACCTCACCAAATTGCAAAAATGGTTGTCTGAGATCCTCATCACTGATATCAGAATCAAGCCCACCGACAAATATCTACAACAGAGACCAGTTACTAAGATATGAAAAAGCAAGGTGATTAACCTGTACAAAAAAATTACAAAATCAGACTCACAGTAGTGTTGTTCGAATCTCCTTCAGATTGGGAACCTTGGGCCACAGCACCATTAGCCGAGTGTCCACCAGCCAATACCACAGCTAGTTAAAGAAATAAAATATCAGAGTTTGAAGTTTCTAATCATAAGCGCCATAAATGATATACTTCATTCAGTGAGAACCTTCTTCTGGTTTTATAAACATAAACAGCAAGCCTTGGCAATATATACATTTTAAAACAATGAACAATGAATATTACTGCTCGAATATGGATTCAAGTTTCTAAATTGTGAAAATATATCTACACATTGAAATTCAAAGATAAATTGAAGTGTGAGAGAAACAACAGACTCGTGATTTAGAATTAACTAATATTAAAATGAAATGGGTAAGGGAAATATAAACAGAGAACCAAAGAATAAACAAATTTGAAATATGCAACTGTCAGCTACAACTGTTAGAAGTTATGATTACTGGTGGTAGCACCAAAACACATATACAACATATGATTACTGATACAATTAAGCACATTACTTGCAACTTATTCTTTGTCAATTTACAATTATTAACCAGTTAAGGACGGAAGTGTACGAAACAAATAATAACCAAAGATGATGAAACCCCAAGAATGCAAAGGCTAGAGAAAAAAGGCCTAACTTCTAAAATTAAACAAGGAAATTAAATTTTGGGGTTCCCCTTCTGACAATATAAAACAACATAGTAGTTGAATTGAGATGAAAATAGAAAATGGGAAAACCCATTTTCCGAACCAAGAATTGAATCACATCACGTACAGTAAATTCATGACCAATAATAAAACATAATTCCAAAAGCAATTTAACATAAAGAAACATATATACACAGTGAAGTTAAATAGTCAACTAACAAAGTGATATATAGTTTCAAAATAGTTTTTACTTTATTTTCCAGAATATCATCATCAGAAAATCTTTGTTTAAATTAAAAAATAAAACTTCATTATAATGAATCTAAATTTTATTTTTTTAATTTATTTTTTTATTTAAAAGAGATCAGAAAGTCCAGTAGATAACTTATGGCCTAAACTGAATTAAAAAAAATGAGACTGGATGGTGTTTTTCTTGGACCTAAAACATAAAATTCCTAAAATAAAAAATGACTTCTACCGTTCAACTTAAGGTTTTGGTCATTTCCCTTCTTCACCTACTAGCAGCAAATGGAGATTGAATGAAACAAGGGGCTGCAGATCTGCAGTGCCATATGATTTGCCCTCTCTAGAGGGCAATTCTTTTGCAATTTTTATCTGAGAAAATGACCTACGACCTGGTGCAATGCAATGAAGTTTGGACAGCAACGCATTGGCCTATGGCCAGGTGCAATGCAATTGCCTTTGGACAGCAAGGCATCGCACCTGCTCCTTGCTGCCAAAGAATAAAAATATTGGTGCGCAAGATGCGATTCATTTGGGATTCACACAATTCAAGTGCAATTCAAACACAGTCAATACAATCCCAGATTTTTATTGCCAAGTTGATGAAGGTATATGCTGAAGAAAAGAAAGTGACACTGAATGAATTACTAACTGAACATTAAAATATCATGATAAGTTAAAGAGTGAATTACACTTATCACCCGGAGGGTGTAATGTTTTTCAAACAATTACTGAAGGTTAAATTCTCACAAAAATTTCAACTGTCATTAATGTCATTTACTGTAAGGTGTAAGTTAAAACTGCGTCACAAGAATGCAGAATAAGAATTATAAATAACAAACCTTGAGAAGAATATTGTTGTTGATAGCCATAAGTTTTCTTGGGAGTTGCAACACCTATTCTCATGGGTCTACTAGAACAATAAACACCATTCATTTCAGTCATTGCCCTCGTTCTCTCATTTTCATCGCCAAACCTAACAAAACCATAACCTTTTGAACGACCAGTATTAGAATCAATGACAACTTTTGCTCCCTTAATAGACGAAAATCTGCTCGCAAAAGTCTCTTGCAGCATAGCATCAGTAACATCAATGGCCAAGTCCCCCACAAATATTGAGAGATCAGAAGTAGCATCAGAAGATCGCCTATCCCCAGCACTGAATGTGGCCCAATTCAGACGAAATGCCTGATCTGTGTTTGGCATCATGGTGCCGTTATAGTTCTGCAAGACTTTCTCAGCCGTCGCACGTGAATAGAACTCAACGAATCCATATCCCTCAGACTGACCAGTTTGCTTATTCCGAATGACCTTGGCCGACACAACCTGCACATATGACAACAAAATCAAGAAAAGAGCCTTGCTACGCAAAGCACTAACTTACACCCATGTTGACATTAACAGGGTAGCTCACGGGCAAAAAGATTCACACTTCACAAATAAATTGCAATGGCTGATTGTCAACTAGGGATCTTCAAGATGCGGATATTTAGAGAAAAAGACTTAAAAAACACTAAAGTACGAGTTTTATTAGCCACTTTTTCCAGTTAGAATTAAGAGATCTTGAATGTATTTATTCGACGAAAACTTAGGTCAACAGAGCAAAACCCACAGTTAGGGGACCACTTAGGCTTCAAACAGTACAACTCCCATGGATTCGCAATCCCAAGGATTGAAACTGAAGAATAAATCATGTCATACAATAATTCTTTAACAAACAACCGGAATCACGCACCAAAAAACAAGATCAAGAAACTCAAAGTAAAACTGGCAACGCAGGCAACTAAAACAACCTGCTCAGAAAGAAGTTCAAGAATGATTCAATAATCAGAAGAAGAAGCGGAAGTTTCCGAAGTAACTTCCAGCTACAAATCAAGCTTCCTCTCACGTATGAGAAACAAAGAACTGCAAAAGAATCACGTTATCGAAAAGAAGAAGTGAATGAATTGGATGGTACCTCGCCAGTGTGAGCAAAGCAGTTGTGGAGGTAGTTCTCGTCCATCCAATGGTGGAGGTCGCCGAGCCAGATGGTCCTGATCTCGTCGGAGGAGGCGGCGGGAGATGCGGCGGGCTGTTTGTGATGGTGGTGGTGGGAGGGAGGGGGCGGCGGCGGGGGGTAATGAGGGTGGACATAGGGCATGTAATGCTGGGGGTACATCATCATCTGCTGCTGCATCATGGCCATGGCGGTGGCCGGATACTGCATGGCCATCCATTGGTGCTGGTACTGATGCGGCTGCGGCCACTGCTGCTGCTGCCCCTGTTGCTGCCCCTGCTGCTGACTCAGATCGCCGTTGGTGCTGGGTTGAGCCATCACTACGTGCTACCACCTAACTATGTTAACTTCTTTTCCCTTTCTCTCTTTTTCTTCCCACCTCGCTCGAGAAGAGAAGAGAACGATACGACCTGGTCCAAGCGGGTGCGGAGATGCCAAGACCAGGCGACACACAAAGAGAGAAAGAGAAAGAGAAAGAGAAGGGCGCAATTTGTAGGGTTGCTCTTTTATAAAGGAACACCACACCCACACACACACTTAACGCCACCACTGCAACCCAAGTGTGGGTCGACATAACAACACAAATGGGTTGGGTTTGATTCGGCTCGGTTCGGATCGGATCTCACTCACTCAAACCGTAAAAACCAAACCCGCTTCCAGCTTCGCAAATGCACCCCCTCCTTAGCCGTCCGTGATTTTCTCTCATGTTCTGGGTCCCACTCCTCTGCATCAACGGCTCTCCTTAACCCTTATTCTCTCCCACTTGCCTCACCCTTCCACTGCACATTATTTTTTTTTTTGTATTATTTTTTTAAAAAAAATTGACCTGTGGAGATGAATAAAAATGTTTTGAAATTCTTTATTCTTTAAATAAGCTATTAATGAATTACCTAAGTCTCTAAATCCTATTTATTTATTCAAGTAACAATTTAATTATCGAATTATGTAATTTCCTAGTTTAAATTGAATTTTAAGTAATTGTTCGAGCTTATCACCCCATGTGCGTGTATACATTTAAGACTGTCAAGTCGGTTTCTTTTTCAACATAGTTGTTTTTTATTTTTTAATAAAAGTAAAGGATGCCGGAAAAAATTATTAAATTATTCATTTTTCATTCAGAAGTTATTCATTCTTATCTCTTTTCTTTTCTTAAAAAAAAAAATAATTCTTTTTTGAGAATTGGTTGATCTCAACGGGGGTCAACCACGGAGGAAGTGGATTTGTACTCTAATAATGTAAATATATGTATCATAACGTAATTTTTGTTTAATTCCAACTGAGGTTTAATTAAATAAATAAGTTATAATAAATTACCAACTAATTAGTCTGTCGTGTAACATATATTTAGACTTCTAATTTGTAATTATATCTTTTGTTTTCTTTTACCTCACACCACTATTGAAGTCCGAACGCGATTTCTTCTAGGTAAGGTCAAAACGTGATGAAAAATAAGTACTTTTATGCTGTTGAACATTTATTTATTCTAACAAACCAGTTGCAATGAAGTTAACACTAAGCTCTACCCTCTTTTCTCGAAAGAATTTTAATTTAAGGATCGACTTTTATATATATTTTTTATATCGGTGTCTATTACAATATTATTAATCATGAATTTTAAGTAAAATACTAATTAAAATACACTTATTACATGTTTTTAACACTATCATCTAATTATATATTATGGGTGTATCAATAAAGTAATTCGTAAGCTGCTCAAAAGCTTATAAGCTATCAGCTATAATATGAAAACAAAATTACAAGTTTATAAATTATTACAATAATTTAATTACAATGCAGTCATCTATAAAAGTATTTTATCACCATTCAATTATAAGTTGCCATAACTAATAAGATTATTTACTTTTGTGATAATTATTTAGTGGACATTATAAAATACTTAAACTAATATATAGTTACAGATTAGATTTAAAGTTAAGTTCTAAACCCAATTGGAAATTATTTATCTTAACAAAACACATGTCTATTCATATACAGATTTTGATCCCCTTGTCAAATGTTAGAATAAAAAAAATGGAAATAAAAACAGTGGCAGTGGCAGTTAGTAAATTTAATCTAAAAGAAGTACAATAGCTGAATATAAATATGCTAAATCATTATGTATAAAGGCTATTTAGCTTGTTAGAATAGCATTATTATTATTATTCGAGAGGGAATATATTAATGGCTTTAATCTTTATTGATGAATGAAGAGGGACAAATACCACTTGCCTTCACCAAGAACTTTTAAAAAAATAGCTATGTTTTTGGGATTCAATTTGCATCTTTAAATCTTTTAATAGAAGGATGGGCATGGTTCAAAATCTTGGTGCAATGATTGTTGTTTTAAAAAACAGTTGTTGCGTTGCGTTTGGTGGTGGCTTGGAACGTTGCATTTGCATACTTGCATCGCATGTTGTTTAAGAACGCGACCAGGTCAAAACCTATGAGACCATGAAGCCAACGTGTCACAAATTCCCAGTCAACTTCGTACTTCTCAAATCAAATTTTAGACTTTTAGTAGGTGCACCCCCTCGCCCGCAACTTTGACCAACTTCCATTACATCAACGTAATTTCTAATTAGCACACAAAATAGCAACTAAAATGCGATTATTATTCTATAATTATGGTTATTTGACCATCAATATGATGCAAAATATGCTATTAAGACTATATAATAGAGCGATTTGTTAGATTCACAAATCATACAACTCAGTCACACATAAAATCTATGATTAGCGAGAAGGTGTTTGGAATTTGGTTTGGTTAACGATTGCGTGTAATGAACATGTGGTAGCGTGTGGACACCAAAATGATTCCTGGTCCAGCTGTTGGCAGCAAAACATCATGCTACTATCATCAGCCTAACTATAAGAACAGTGATAAAACGTTGAACAACAACTTGGTTTAAACTTTAAGTACATGCTCTTCAATTACTTTAAAACACATTTGTGCTTTCCTTTGACAATTTGTACGATATTTGGAGGGGGACTCACTTTTTTCAACTAATGTTTTAAATGCACATGTCCGTCAATCACAGGGAACAATCAGGTCTGAAGAACACATTTCAAGTTGAAATTGCGAATTCCCTTAATGTTGCACGAGTACAAAGAATGAATTAAATATGAAGACAAAAACAACAACAATACAAAAATGAGAGAGGGCCATGGCCAAAATTTCAACAGGGTGGTTGTTCTCCTGTTGGTTCTTGAAGCAACTTGTGAAGAAAGGATCAGAGGAATGTTAACAGCGCGAGAAGAAGGGAGAAAAGGAAAAGGAAAAGGCAAAACGTGGTATGTACATACCCACCATTTTACCTGCGAAAATCTTGACGGATGAAACTCTCGAATGGTGTTCCTGTTAGTACCTTGCTTACATCGTTCCAGTTTCCAATTTGGCTAGATAAGGACCCTTTGTGTATCTTCACCTGACGGGTCTTCAAATCCATTTGAGGAACCTTTAGGAAATCCTGAACATCCCTTAGTTTCTGGAGACAAGAGACACAATTCAAATGTCAACACCCCTTTTACAAACATATAAACAAGTTGTTGCAGACATCATGCACCAGGTACTGTGACTTACGGTGCGGTTTTTTACCACGTCTTCGTAGTACAGGATAATATGCCTGGTGCTCTTGAAATACTCCAAGGCTTTGGTGGTGGTGTCATTCACTTGTCTAAGTTGTGCAATCAGTAATGTTGAATTGATTATAGGCTTGTATTTTGCAAGTACTTCCGCCTGAAAATGTAATCAGAACCAAGTAACATGAATAGCTTTTAACTGTTTCTGTAATACATTGACTAATTTGAACATCTTGAACCAAATAGAAGCATTGATGCAAAGGTTCAACCACGAACATTCAAACTCAAACAGGTACACATGCACAAAGAAAAATATAGAGACCTCCTTGGGTGAATGAACATGAGATTTGTGAGTCCCGTTTAATAGCTTGGCATTCTTATCATATTCATTTGCAAGTACAGAAACCATCCGGCGCAAAAGATTCCTTCTGAAGAGAAATATGAGCGAAACACCATGTATTCTGAAGTACTCGGCAATCTGTTCATGATGCTGCATCAATCCCTGTATTAAGTAAGTAACAGATATTATGATATACTCAAATCTCACATGTTTAGAAGAAAAAATTAGGAAAAATAACAGATGTTTAGCTTCTCCAAAAGTCAAAAATAGTTTATTCAAAAGTTAATTTGTAAAAATTTTATAACTTCTGTAAAAAAAAAAAAAATAGTTATGCCTATATTAATTTTAACTTATAAAAAAGTTCATTTTTTTTATTTCTCTCTCCTAAAAGTCTTTGTTGAGAAGTTTATGCAAACAGATCCAAGGCAATAATTTATATAACAAAAGTCAAGGCTAGCATGTTAGATAGATACTGAGTATGTACAAAATAAGCAAATGCAAATGCAAAGAAAGAAGTACTATATTACTGGTGTTGCTTTTGATAGGCTTGTTTCTAAATTGTCTTTCTTTTTTTTTTTTGAAGGCATTCGCTCCTTTTAGACACCAAAATGTTCCTAACCGTTGCAAGAAAGGAAATTCAAATATAGGGAATCAAATGAATTAGCCTCATTCATAAGAATTTAATTTAGCATCATCAAGTGTCCTTGCCAAAGAATGGGCAACTTATATACAATAGTTCAGTGAACATGTTGAGAAATATTATCAGTAGAGATTGTTGTAGCATCAGAAATTGTGTCCACTGGCCTGTAGTAAGAAATATGGTCATGCTTAAATTATCTTTTCAAATATTTGAGCTTATTTGAAAATAGACATGCAGTTAGCAACTTCTATATTTTTAGGAAGATAAAAACAATTAGACAAGAGACAAGTCGTAGTTCATTCTCAACCAGTTTTTGTTATTATACTTTCTTCTAAATCTAATGAGGTTGTAGAGTTGGCTCATACACTCGAGCATTCTACTAAGTAACATTCAGAGAAACTCCAAGAACCATCCATCATATGCAAAACCATTCAAACATAAAAAAGAACACCGATCTTCATTGAACCTTCATCAGCATATGTTATGTAAACATTTCTTAACTTACACAAATCGTCTAGGAAGGAGAAAAATACATGGCAAATACCAAAAATAAAATAGTACTAAAACACTCAGCTAGACAACCTGCGCTGAAGCTTTATAACAGCTACAGCGTGAAAAGAACAATTAGAAGAATGTCAAAATGTAAATAACACAAAAAAATAACAAGGTCATGCTTGCATAGTGTACAACATAGTTTGTGTCAGTGCTTGCGTGTAACAGAAAGAGAGTTATTTCTAATTCTCCCAAGTATCACAGTTCTGTGATTCTTTAGAAAAACTGGGAACGTGTGCCTATATCTCTCATAAACAGTTTAGACCTCATACAAAAGCTTTACCTCCCTCTGAATTCCAAATCAGTCGACAGATACATCGTTCAACTACTAGTTCAAAAGAATAATGAGTTGCATTCTAGAACTTCGTATTATTCTTCATATACACCATTTACAATTTTGACAAGTTTTCTTTATGCACTACAAGAAAACTCTTAAATAATGACTAATTTTGATAACCAAAAATATGTTTAGAAACCAATTTCCAAATTAGAGACTAATTGAGAGACCAATACCTTTGGTAGCCAAAACCTTGGTGCTTAATGTTGATGACCAATTTAGAGACCAATTCATAATATAAACTATTTTAGTTACCAATTTAGAGACAAATTGTAACTTTTTAAAACTACTAAAGTTACTAATAACTTCTAGTTTATAAATTGAAATCTAAATTGGTCACTATAGTGACTAATTATTTTTTATCACTAAAATTTGTCATTATTCAAAGATTTTCTTGTAGTGATGGAAGTTGAGGCAAAAACACATCGTGGGCAAGTCAACATAAATTAGCCCTCCCATGTCTTGAATCTCATCCATAGATGATAACACGAACAATTCTCTAAATTAAAGTTTCCATATTTCATTAGACTTATTCCAAGTAACTTATTATAAATAAGATAGAATTCAATTCTGTCAAAGATTGTGATTAGGCTATTGAGCCTGATACTATGATAGATGTAAGGGTCAAACAGAGCAGCAGCTAAGCCATGGCCATAATATATGGAAGGTAGGAGAAGGGAAAGAGGAGCACATGGAACATATTAAGGGACAGACAGTTATGTTGGGTGATTAAGGAACCTGACCCAGTAGCAAGAAAAGGGGGAAAAGGTTATGAAAAGAGGAGGATCGTGAATTGAAGGTGGAATTGAGAAAAATACTCAGATTTATTGTCCAGCCTTTTGGTTGGGCAAGGAGTAGCAGTAAACTTATTTCATTTCTTAGTTATCCTCATCATTTTGTTGTTTCTTCCATTACTTTTATATTTTCAGTTCACCAGAGTGTGTTTCTCTTTTTAACTGGGAGAGTGACTTTAAATTGGGCCTGAATATATATATATATATATATATATATATATATATATATATATATATATATATATATATATATATATATAACTGGGAGAGTGACACAATAAACCTGCATATTGCACACTAGTCATCTTAAGAACTAACAACAAACTGGAGTTAATATATAATTTGGTCTTTGAAAATGGCAACCTGAGCTTCTTTGATTTTTACATATTTTCATATATACATGTGTGTTGTGTGTGTACAAATTATTAACAAAGTTAACTACTTTATAGGGTAAAGTGTAACACTGTTGGAGACCTATATATAGATGTGGATATTCTGGGACTCTCAAGCAACGCAAAAATTGTAACCTTAAAGGATCAAAGTGTACATTAAATCCATCTTAACGATGTGCATATAAGCTATTCAGATAAAATAAAAGAGAGAAAAATCATTGACTGTTGCCAAAAGATACAAAAAATGCTTCAAACAAGACAAGTATTTCTTAAAATAAAAGGTCATCCACCAATAAAACAATCTTTACCTGATTCAGCATCCACTTCAAGCCAACAGCAGTGGTGCACTCATTTTTTGAAGCACTACTTAACCAGTCTAGATTATAAATTGTATCCAGCGTCTCTGTTATTGTTGACATGTTGCTCCTTCTCACCTTAACCGAAAAAATTTCCCCATTTGAGCTTATGTTATCATGACTGTTTAAAAACGTCTCAAACCATCCACTCCCAGATCTTTGCATCGACAGAATAGCAAAATAGCGCACAGGGTGGCAAGCGCATTCCTCCCTAACATAGAAACACCAAGCAAAACATATCAGCAAAATTCAGACATATTTTGCAATAAAACCTTGGATTTAGGCATTATATTAATAATTGCTTGCACCTGCTGTAAGTTTTGGGTTTAGGGTAGTGCACATAAGGAATCTCCCAAGGTTCAATGTTAGGTTCTGGGCACGGCTTTTGTTCAACCTTGATCTCTAGAAAACGAATCTTAGTGCCAGTGCCTATCTGCTTCAGACAAATTGAACATATATACACGCCACTGACCATTGCAAGGGTCAACACAACTAGCCTCCACACAAACGTAGAACTCTTCCAACTCTTCACAAGCAAAACATCCTGTAACCAGGAACCACATTTAAATCGATTTATTTATATCAAAACATATACCATAAAGGCATAAGCATGGTTAATCCCGCACCTGAAATAGATTCAAACCCCACAGAATCTACATCTTAAGGAAACTACCCAATCAAACGCCCAATACCCATGACCTTAAAAACACACATATTCAGGGTTATTTTAAGGAACCAGATCGGACAATTTCACGTGCCACCCCATGTAAAAAAAAATTAAAAATGAAATCTTTTACTTCAAATTTTGGGAGATTTGAAGAATAGGATAACATGGCACGTTGAAATGTGAAAAATTACAGTTACCTTGGCGAAGGAAGAGAGATCATCGGCCATTGTTGACGAGCTCAAAAAGAATGCAGATGAAAAGGCATTTTTCGGGTACCTTTCTGAATTTCTTTCTTCGCTTTTTATTCTAAAGCTTTTGTTTCAGCTCTCATTGCTGCAACCAGCAACCGCACAGGCCAAAAAAATTGGAGGAAAAGCAAAAGGGGTTCCTCGATGAGATGAGGTGCGTGCGAGACACTGAGCTTTTTCTTTTCTTTTTTCTTTTTATTATTTGTTCTTCTTTTTTGTGCCTTCTTTTTATTTTGTATTATTTTTTTGGTCTCGTGAAAAATGAAATAATTCTAGGCTTCTAATCTTGGATTTCGGATATAGACTACACACATATTTTCGGTAATCTGCACTTAGCTTTGTGTTCGGAAGTGCTTCGAGTATCGTTCGGAGTGAGGACGGTTGAGTACGACCAAAGAAAAACGACATCATGAGTGCGATCCATCGCCTCTTAAACGACATCATCGTGACTTCGTTTGCAATCCATGAGATCCACCACATGTCTGTACCAAAACAAAATTATGGAGAAATTAAATTCAGAAAGTTGACAATTTTAAACATTTCACACCCACGTGTCAGGTACAGTCTTAAACATTTCAATTACGTGAGAGAGTACGGTCAATGATAAACATGTTTGAAACTTTATAACCATTGACATTTGTTTCATGTCTTTAGGAAATAATAATAATAATAATAATTATTATTATTAAATTATCCATGTGTTTTCGTTTTTCAAATAAGCTATCATAACAATTAGGACACAAGAGCAATTAAATATTAGATAAATTTTCTAGGGAGTTCCTAGGGAGTTCCTAACCATGTTGTTACTTATGGCATTATTTTGGACTATTGCAAGTTGTATATATTAACAATTGAGGATAACTTTTTTTTTGGTATCTCAATCTGGTCTCAATACCCAAGTTTTACAATTATCAAGTTAGTATTTCCATGTTTCATTAATGATCTTCATGAATTTACAATTAAGAGTGATAAAAATAAAAACAATAGTTTGTTACAAAAATTTGCTAGATTGAAATGAATCATGTTTTTTTAATAATCTTTTACAACTACAGTGGTTAATAAGATAATGTTTTCAAATTGTCAAATAAAAAGAGAAGAATGATATTTTTTTTTATACTATGAACAGAAAATTAAAGAAAGAAGAATGATAGTAAAATGAAAGAATATTTCTTGTTTATCTCAAATTCATGTCAAATTCGATTTCAGATAAAATGGTTATAAATTTGTTTTATTAACAAAAAGCTAAAATATTATTTTTAAATAAATTATAGTTAAATAATATAAAAATACTAGTAAATTATTTTTTAATACAAATGTAATTATTTATCATCTTTAAAATTTTAATAATAAATTATAACAGAAAAAATATTAAAAAAAATCAACGATTCTAAGATATAGTCAATGAAACTTTAAATATAAGTAATTCTTGTAATATTGATGAGATGTCTCTTACTGACATCTCATGACTTTTTTTTATTAGAATTCATAAAAGGGATAAAGATACTTAGTAAGCGTTATAATTGCACACAGACTTTTATAAGGGACTGTGATTTTTTAACACTTCATAAATTGTTTACTCCATTCTACAATTCATTTATTACTTTCATATTTATAAGCATGTCAAAACAAAAACAGTGGTGCCAAAACGAAAACAGGGATAACAGTTATTATGTAAATAACGACAATTGAATATATTTGAATATTCCACCACCATCATCAAACAAGAAAGAGACTAAGATTGACTCATCAAACATACTTAAAAATTGAAAATAAACATGAATCAATATTATTTTTGGTTTTGATTTCTTCACCAAATTGCTATAATTTGTTTTTTCAATTTTATTAAAATGAGAAAATTGTTTAATAAATTACTAAAAAATCAAATTTCTAAGCACGACTATACTCTATCTTTTCGGAACGATGTCGCAACTTTTTTTTATTATTCTTTTAGTTTAGTGAATGAAAAAATGAGAGAGAAGTAGTTTACGGAAAAAGTGTAACGTCCCATTTAATAAATAAACGTATTTAAATGATACGTCACACAATATAATAATACTAGCAAAGATACGGAGTAAAAACTCACTCCTCAAAGATATCCAAGAGTTATAAAAGGAAATTCTGAGGCACACCACGATGCCAAAACAAGACAAGGTACCAGGTCTAATGTAACCAGAAACACAATACTAATCAATATAATACATGGGCCATAGCCCTAGCAAAAGACATAAAGAGTAGAGCCCAAGTCCAGTCGACTAAACAGCGGAACCTCCATCACCCTGATGACCGCGGGTAGTTCTCGCATCTCCTCACATCAACAAGTTAATGATTATTGCAAAAAGAGAAGACCGCACATATAGATCACACAACAAACAAAGAGAAGTGTAAGCTAGAGGCAAAAGTAGTTTTATCATGCAATCAAGTATACTTTCACAGTCAAATATACATACATCATCCAAACATGTTATGACCTTCCAATCAATACACTAAGATTCGACTCGACTCATCCGGATACATATAATCTCTGCTCACCTTCGAGCTGCTCACCCCTGAGCTAAGTGTTACAAGTGTTACAATGTTTCAATCCCCCACGCACAAGGTTAGCCCTTAATGAGTTTCACACCTCCTGCTACTCTCACCACAAGAGTCAGTTCGTTCTAAGTGAGACTAACTAACTCCTTAGAGTGTCAGGATGCAACCTTACCTTCAATTCTTACCAGACTATATAGATGGGACACCACCATGGACACCCACTAACAAGGGTCATGGAATTACGTCCCGACCACTGAAACACGACCCTGAAATCTCACCTAAAGATTTCAAGGAATTACGCACTGACCACAGACCAAACATATTTAAACAACCAGGTAATATTTATCATGCATGTATATATATATATATATATATATATATATATATATATATATATATTTTATCTCTATATCAACCTTTATAACCAACCTCTTTCATATTCCAGGTCAAACCCATACCAACTCATCATACTCCATCCATGAATATAGAATTTCAACTCATCTCATTACCATGCCACTTTCATAACCAACCATTTCATGTTCATTACATGCCAAGAATTATTCAAGTTCGTCATTTACAACTCATACACCCTCCCACTCATGCATATTCGTTGCCCTCATGCCATTATATAATAATCCAATCAAATACAATCCATCACATCCAAGAACAGAGAAAACACCAAACCAGAACCTACTCTCGCCCAGCTCTTCGCTCAAGCTGAAGGGTCTCACTCAGGCGAGAGGGACTCTCGCTCAGGCGAGCTCCCTTCGCCTAGGTGAGGGCTCGACATACAGGTATAGTGGCTTCTGCGCATTCTCGCTTAGGCGAGACGCTCGCTCGCTCAAAAACAAAGCTAGTCGCCTGAGCGACCATTCACGTGGAATAACCTGGGCGAGCCTCTATTAATCTCACCTAGGTGAGGCAGGCTCGCTTGGGCGAGAAAATCAGTGCTCACCACTGTTCTCTCGAGTAATAGCCACCCCCACACCCCCAAACAAATCAAACAGGCGTTTTCATCCGCTCATATATCCACACAGTCCATTCAATCATCAAATACTCATAAAATAAGCAGAGTTCACGAAAAACACAGTAGGGTCTAGCTTCCCTTACCTGGAAATAAGCTAGCGGAATACTCCGATACGCACACAGTGAGCACAACTGTCTTAAGGATGGGCCAAAAAGCTGAAAATAATCGATAAAACAGAATAGAAACGAGTTACTACGAAACCCTAACAGTAAAAATGGTAATAAGCCAAGAAAGGGGAAGCATGAGCTGAGGAATGACTTACGTGGAGTGGAAACCTGGCTTGAGCTAGCTTGAAGAAGGTTGACGGCTAAACCCTAGCAGAGAGTTGTAGCTACTCAAAGAGGCAAGGATAGACTGTTTCTGAAAGTGAGGGAAATGGAAACGTTAGGGCAAATTAGGGTCTGATTTTCCTCTTTGGGCCAGCCCTTAGGCCCATTAGATTAAAGGCAGCCCTTAAAACATTAGGGCAGAAAACTGGGCCTTACATTCTCCCCAACAACAAAAATTTTCGACCTCGAAAATGAAAACTTACCAGGTGAAGAGATGCGAGTGTGATTTCCTCATATCCTCCTCTAACTCCCACGTAGAGTCACTTGTCCTCCGATCCCAGATGACTTTGACTAGACAGATGAATTTTCTTCGGCGCTCCTCAACTTTGCTATCCTCTAAAGCCACTGGCGGTACTTCTATGGTAAGATCTTCCCTGATCTGCACATCCTCGGCTTCTAACACATGAGAGGGATCAAAGACATACTTCCTCAACTGTGACACGTGGAACACCGGATAAAGATTTGCCAACTGAGGGGGCAAAGCTATCTCATAAGCCACTGGTCCAATCCTCCTTGAGATCTAGTAAAGGCCAAGAAACTTAGGAGAGAGCTTCCTTGAGCGGAGAGCCCTTCCCACACCAGTGGTTCGGGTCACCCTCAAGAACATATGGTCACCGGCTGCGAACTCCAAGGGTCTCCTTGTAACATCCCAGTAGGATATTACTTAAAATAAAAAGAAATAAAATAAACCGACAGAAATAAATACATCATTTATTGAATAAAGCATTTCCCAAAAAAACACAGGAAAATTCAAAACCTTTAAATTTAATTTCCACCATAATGAAATTATAGAAAATTATTTGAAAAGGCTTTATAAACAATCCCATAATCTTTGTTCCCACTCTCCGCTCTTAGGCATCTCCTTGCTCACCTGGAACATCATCTGCTCCCGGATAAAAGTTACCCGATCATCGCCACACACATACAGATAGGGTGAGCTATGCACACACACACACACACACACACACATATATATATATATATATATATACATAAAATAAATATGTCAACCACCCTAAAGAAAATAACATCACTAAAGTATTTCATGGTTTCCAAATTACCCATTCCTGATCTCATAGTCCTTCATGAGTCATATGCATGAACTAAGTCTTGGGACTTCGCTGTGCTCCCACGAAACTAACCCATTCGTGGTCCAACTCTACGAGCCTATCCTGCTCATAGTCCTGCCCTACATATTCCTCGTCTGTAGTAAAACATCCAAGCCTCTCTCGCTCGGACCATGGCACGCATGCAATCACCATACTATGGACTCCTCGCCCAATAGCAGCCGACGGGAACATAACAGTTCCTTGCCCATCGTGTGCCCGATGCATGTAATCACCATACTAAGGACTCTTCACCACTTAGCAGCCGACGGGAACTACACAGTTCCATGCCCATCATGCGTCCCACCATCAAGCACATCTTAGACCCCTATTGGACTTAGTCCTTCAAGTCCAACACCACAAACACATGCACATAATTTCCTTAGTCTAGGAAACCCCAAGCAATTCAGTACAACAACACATAAAAACCTGGCTCCTCGCTATTCTCACTTAAGCCACACTTTTTCGCTCAAACGAGTGCATTTGTCTCGCCCAAGCTGAATCACCTCGCCTGAGTGAGTGTGAAACAATGGCCTCACCACGATATCTCGCTTAGGCGAGGTTTGCTCGCCTAGGCGAGGTCATATCTCGCCCAAGTTCACCATTCTTTCTCGCCTGAGCTAAAATGCAAGCAACACACCAATATTTAACATGATTTCTCGCTTAGGCGAGACCTTCTCGCTTGAGCGAGACCCTAGTTCGCTCAAACCACACAACCCTCGCCTGCACAAGGATTCGACGTGAAAAGTATTTCGTCTCATCACGACCTCGCTTAGGCGAGCCATTCTCGCCTAAGCGAGCGTATCTGTCGCTCAACACTGACTTAGGTTGCCTGGGCGAGATGCTCGACCCTCACACCAGTAACGAATTTCTGCAACTCTCGCTTAGGCGAGAGTGACTCGCTTGGGCGAGAATTGCAGTATCCCCCCCTGTTCATACGTGAAATCAACCCACAAAACCACACCAACACAGGGTAATTCGTACTGCATAACCATATAAGCACCAGCAACCTAAATAGACATATTATATTCACATTTGAACCAAAATGTTGAGACTCATCTATGATCCTTCATTCTGAACCAAAACCCTTACTCCTTTCATCCCAAAAACAGAAAAATAAGCATAGCACCGTAAACCAATAGCCAAAAATTTCATACACATCAAATATATTACAATTTCCAAAGCATACAAGAATCAATTGAGAAAAGCAATCATGACACAGAACCATACACATATCATATAATCCACACGCAAAAAAGTTAACTCCTCTAACCTGAATTCTTGATTAAAATTGGGAAGAAAATGGAGGTTCCTTGGTTCACCAACGCTTTGCTTCAGCCTCTCCCCAAATTCAGCCCTTGCACACCCAAAGACTCACCTCTCACTCTCAAATTTGTGCTCCTTTCAAGGGTCAACTATCAACACTGCCAAAACCCTCTTTTTCCCTCAAAATTGACCTTTTATATGTCTCTCAATTAAGGGTTTTAAAAGTAAAACGAAAATAGGCTTTATGGTGGTTTCATTTCTATTAAAAGGGTCATTATATAATGGTTTCTAGCCCCTCTTGGCTGCCCCTTCTATTGATTTTACCTTTTCCCTTTTACATTCAATTCTACAACTTCATTTAGCAAAAATAAACTCTATTTCACCTTTAACAAGATTTGAACCCGTGACCTTCCACTCATAAGGACAAAGTACCACCACTATGCCAATTCACATTTTGTGATAACCATTATAATCTTATGACTATAATATCACTCACCAGTCACAATTACATTACCAAAACAAAATAAGAATAATTAAATAACACACTAAATGTCATACATAGGACTTGAACCCAAGTTCTCTCACATAATCAAAGTACTCTCAACCATTTGAGCTAGCACTTTTCCACGTCATACAACTAACATTTAATGTCTTCAAAGTTCCCAACACCACATTTATTACTTAATTAATTATTTAATTAACTAATTTTCACGGGTCTTACACTCCTCCTGCGGTCAACATATGCCTTGAGCCTACTCTGAGAGGCCTACATCCTATCTCTCACCATCCTCACTTTCTTAGTAGTTTGTTCCAACAACTCAGGTCCGACAAGCATTGCTTCTCCATCCTGATACCAACATTGAATGGTCCTAAACTTCCTACCATAAAGAGCCTCATATGGCGCCATGCCAATGCTCGCGTGAAAACTGTTGTTGTAGGCGAATTCTATCAAAGGTAGTACATCATCCCAAGCAACCAAATAATCTAGTATGCATGTTTTCAACAAATCCTCAAGTGACTGAATCGTCCTCTCAGATTGGCCATCGGTCTAAGGATGATAAGCTGAACTCATGGTGAGCTTGCTACCCAAAGCACTCTACAACGTCTGCCAAAACCGTGAAGTGAACCATGGATCTCTATTGGAGACTATACTCGAAGGTACTTTGTGCAACCTCATTATCTCCTTAATGTACAACTGGACCAACTTGACCTTGGACATTCTCAAGTTCATCGCCAATAAATGAGCACTCTTGGTCAGTCGATCCACTATAACCCAAATGGTGTCATGCCCCTTAAAAGTTCATGGCAAATGGGTCACAAAATCCATGAAGATGCTATCCCATTTCCACATCGGTATCTCCAGAGGCTATAGGATTCCACTGGGTCTTTGGTAGAGATGGCAAATAAACCCGTGCCCGTGGGTATCACCCGAACCCGTCCCCGTTTTGACGGGGAATCCCCGCTTTGACTGGGTATGGGTATGGGTATGGGTAATACCCAAAATTTTCAACTGGGGATGGGGATGGGGATGAGGATATATATATACCCGCCCAAATACCCGTCCCCGCTTAAATTACTAAACTATTTATAATTTATTAAATAATCTAAAAAATATATATAAATAAATAATATATTTAC
>Ga0214544_1003776_pt1 | contig 30877 bp, 20 predicted proteins | sample CNSS3metaG_FD_160074 | JGI IMG/M metagenome (GOLD analysis project Ga0214544, IMG submission 160074) | Root nodule microbial communities from cowpea collected in UCLA plant growth center, Los Angeles, California, USA - CNSS3 | ecosystem: Host-associated > Plants > Roots > Nodule | place: USA...
TATATATATATATATATATATATATATATATATATATATATATATATATATATATATATATACATATATATATATATATATATATATATATTAGTAAAAACCATTCTGAGTCTTCATTCAGTAATGGTGCTCAGATTCCACATCGGAGTATATTACTTACAAATACAGTGGAGGCATTGATGTGTCTCCAAGACTGGTTATGGACCAACATGGAAGGTAATGAAATTAACACTTTTACTTAGATATTTTAATTAAGTGTTTGTTAGAAATTTTTAATGAACTTCTTATGTTTTTAGGCTCTTCTAGATTAAAATTGGACACATGAAACTTTATACAATGTTGCAAAAGGTGGACATTGATGAAGTTAGTAATTTATTTAATATTTCATTCAAAAATAAACTACAATATAAATTGTTAGTGATTTTTTATTTGTTTGTTTTTCAGGAATCAATCGAAGAAAGTGAGTTTGTTTATCTAAGTACCAGTTATGATCAAATATTTGTTTTTTTAAATATTTATGTAAATACCCGCGGGTACCCGTGGATACCCGCGAATATGAAAAAAATAGACGGGTACCCGCATAACAGATACCCGACGGATATGGATACGGGTACGGGGCAAATATTTATCCAGCGGATAGGATACGGGGGAGGTACTACCCGTATCCTACCCATCCCGTTGACATCCCTACCTGTAACCTATCATAAAAAATTGTTTTTATCCCTAAATTAAATTATAAAATATTTAATTTTTATATTTTATGAAGATAATGTAAAATCAAACAAATAAACATGTAAAATATTTATCAAATGTCAAACAAAATTTCATATAAACTTTAATATAACTTTCATATACCATTTGTAAAAAATGATATTTTATAATAATTTTATGAAAGTTATATATTTTTTAATCCCTAAATTTAAATATAAAAATTAAAATTCATTCATATCTCATACTTTAATACATTTTTACCTCAAATTTAACAAATAAATGAATATAAACTTTCAGCATTTACACCATTTACAATATTTAACACATTTCAACTCAAATGTTAACTTTTAATAATTTAAAAAATTATATCTATTTAAAAATCAAATTATATCAAAATTTGAAATAATTATTATTTTTTTTAATTTTAGATCCATGTTTAAAAACTAAAAATATATTTAACTTTTTCATGAAATAGAAGACTAAATACTTTGTAATTTAAATTAAAAACTAAAAATATTGTTTCATAAATCTTGGAATAACTGTATTTCATGCGGCACATAATCATTAACATACATTACAATTACACGATAGCAGGGGACGAATCCCAAAACTTGGCTGCACCTACTACTCACTTTAACACAACCAGATAAATACAAAAATGATGATATATGACCCCTTCGTATCTTTTCACTATGCTATACTGTGAAGAATTACTTCAAAGAACGGTTATAATTCCAACTTTTTTTTTCCTTTGAAGCAACTCCCTCATTGTATTGGATACAACTCCAAATTTTATAGAGACTCTGGACTAGTGGAAGGCCTGATTCTTGCTGGCATTCGCATACCATATTTCAAAGAACTTTTGGGCGTAATGGACATTTTGTTCAAGTCAGGATTGAAATCAAGATCTTCAACGGTGACCACCATATCATCATCATCAATAATCTCTTCTGTATTCCTGCCAACAAAATCATCATCTGATACTTCACTATCATTATCACTTACTTCGTCAATGTCATCATCGTACGTAGTTCTGACTTTGGACCAGCGAACAAAATGTGGTCTTATGTAGCTAGTGACATGGGAATAATCAGCATAAGCATAATAATTAACTAGAGAAACTGTTGAGATCAAATCAGATAAATTCAGGTGAATAAACCAACCTTTCACTTTTCTTCAACAAACATGGATCAAATGGAAAGAACATGTCGAGTCTATCCATCCCGCCATAAGCCTTGGAAAGATCAGACTCCAGCACATCATTGAAAACAAATGAGTCTGATGCCATGAAAAGTTGAGCAGCCTTTGCCTGTCTGAGAAACTCAACTACTACAGTAGGCAAACAAACCTGGTAGATAAATTCATATCAATCTTTAAAGTTTTGTTTAAGACAGGAAGCGCAATGTATATCAACCATATTAGATTGCTCATTTTATTATTTTCTTGTACAAATGTTTATTGGGAAATTTACCAAAAGAGATTCAGTTATTCCAGATCATTTTATACACAAAATCCTATCACACGTTTATCATTAAAAACCTGACCATGAAAACTAACAAGTCCCTCACCTTCAACGGACTCAATTTATGTTTCCAGATTGCCTCCATGGGCATATTAAGTAGCTGCAATTTAAGCCTAGGAATGTCCATCAAAGATCTCAAGCGAAAACACAGAATATACATGATGGCCTGCACACACCAAAAAAGACATAATGAGGAAAAAAATGATAGTGGCTATAACATGAAAAGGCATCACCTTTACAATCCCCCCAACAAAAGGTCAAATGTGATAAGACTCACCTGGCACCCTGAATAAAAAACTTGATGTGCTCGTGGGTTCATATCAAAATCACGTAATTTGCAATAAGCATAGCACCAATCAACCAAGCTGAAATCCCAACAAAAGCCCATAAAATCAATTTATAACAGTTTGTTTATTTGACTACGAAAGAAAAAAAAAAAAAAACTTATTTGGTCATAAATGAACATTGGATACTAAGGATGTTTTGAAACCTTTGTATGATGGTAGTGACCATTGCAGCAGAAAGGAACTTAGCACGAGACAGATAACTAGCAAGATAAGCAACAGCACTCATCCTGCAACCAAAAAACACAAAACCAGTGTCATGTGTTCTTTGAATATGATTATAAGAAAACATTTACAGTTTAATATATACTATTTTATGCACCACAATATTGATTGATTACCAAGATGCGATAAAATGAAAGAACACATTAAGACAGTAAAAACTAGTTCTGCCAACTTTCACAGCCGCATACTTAAGCCTCATTCCAACTATGTAGTTCATCATTAAGCATGGTGGATTCGGTGGATTTAATTTTTTTTACACAAAAAAGTACCTTGTAATAGGGGGATTAACATCACAACTAAACACATCTGCAAGAACCATGGCATATTTCACACCACAACCTTCAGGGTCCAATGCACACGCATAGAACATCACAAACTGGAACAAATATAGGGCATTAATGAGAACACAATTCTCAGAAATAGTGCAACCAAGAAACATAAGACAGGTTAGAAACAGTAATGATTAAACAGAAGTACCTGGGTAAATTTTGAGTTGTATGCATTCAATACAGTTCTCTGAAATGAAGGTAGTAGAATATCGAATACCTAACCAAAGATAACAAAGAAGAATATTACGATGAACTCGTTTGATGCACTCTTTGAATATGCAGTGTGTGCCCTGATGTGCACTGCGTGTGTAATTTTATAGATGGCCATACCTCAGCCAAACGGCCACTACTTTGACAGGATTCAAGGTGCAAGAAAGCCAGCACTATTAGACTATCTAACTTTTGAACAACCAGGTTGCCTTGCAAATTTTTCCTATTTAACATCTCTGACTGAGATTGTAAAATGAAGCCAATAAACTCATAAGACAACATATTAGGAGTGAACAACTAAACAACTTTACAACACAAATAAAAAACATAATGGACATAAATAAGGCAAGCAATAAAGAGCCGAAGATAGGAATAAAAGATTTTTCCCCTTCAAGCAATCTACTTAAATTGGCTTTATTTTTTGAGCTAACCAAATAAACTCAGCTCAGTCATTTTAATTTTCTTATAAATATTCCATCATTAAACCACAACATGAATTTCAAATAAATAATAACAAGCATACCATACTATCAAAATTCTCATCCTCGTCTGTAAATTTACAAATGTCTTCTAACTCCATATCAAATATGCCTCTGGTATCTTCTTGCAAGATTCCATCCCATCCAATTTCCACCTACAACTAGTAAAAAAACTATAAGAAAGGCCAAACAACCCAGCTTTTCTTTGACAAAAATGTTCATCAGTTTAACTTACATCCAACTCTAGCAACCTATCCACAAGAGCAGGCAGCATCGTAGAACCAACAGTTTCTCCAACTGCACCACTCTCCAGCTTTAACATATTCTCAACATACATGACAGTCTCCTACAGGCAACAAAAATGTGAACCCTGATGAAAAAGATGTTAAAAATTTTTGACTGATAAGTTAGGACTACACGACCTCTCCATAGTCTATATCAACAAAATTAATGTGCTTCTACATAATATTTTGAAATAAAAAATGCACACTAAAGAGTAAACCAAAATAATTCAAGGACAATGATACAAAGTCTTCATACAACCTAAATAATTCATAACGCAAAAGTGAACAGTGCCCTTAAGCTAGCCATATATGCAAACAAGGTAAAAATCGTGAACATTTCGTATACAGAATGCAAAATTGACAACAAAAAAATGTATAATGACCAATTGGCATCAATCCAATAGATAAATCATCACATAATAGTAAAACACATCAAATTCACTTAGTATCCTCTAGAGAAAATAGTATGAACTCACAGGTTCATTACTAAAGACACTAGGCATATTCTGGACAACTATAGGAGAAAGTCGCAAGGGTGCAAGAGGCACCAAATCAGCTATATCTTTCAAAGCCGCATGCACCCGAGACAGAACTTTATTTTTCCTATCAATTCCATTCTCCTGTTTTAGAGAATCAAAGATGTAAAAAGGCGGCACAAAATGTTTCACAAGCATTTCCAAACACCAATCAATGTATTTTCCATTGGAAGCAGCCTGCAGAAAAATAAAAAAGTGTCAAATTAACAAAAATTCACAATTAGCTCTGTAATTACAAATATCCAATGGGGATGGAAAAAATTCATGTACCAAAGATACAATGAGTTCCAGAAGTGCATCCATAACCTCAGTTCCATAATTCCAGAGGCTCATTCTTGAAACCTGAACAAAAGTTCCATCAAAATCAATCATATCTACAAATCATCCCCCATGTAGGAAGTAATTTGAAGTCCCAAACACATCACAAAAGACTGCAATAGAATCTTACAGCAAAGAGAAGGGATTCGTGATGAAATGAATCTATAAAGGACACTGCTCCAGAAAGTGCCTTCAAAGTTGTCTGCAGCATTATGATGTAACATTACAAAACTTGATTAGCATAATGGCTTTAGATTTAAGCCATAAAAAATATACAAGAAAATTTCACTGTCATGATCATTAAATCAATAACCTACCACAAGTACCGCAACCTCATCAGGACTAAGATTCTTCTTTGGGTGCAAATAACCAACGAGCTCATCATAATTCTCTCTATCACCCTGAGCCACAGCAATCCAGCTTTTATTTCCTTTCAGTAGAAAGATAAAAATTGAATCGAAAGGAATATGTTATATGTTTCTGTTGTTCCTTATCCACAATTTTTTCTGTTCTGTTGGACATGTTAAGGAATAAGCTGTTAGTGTAAGGTTAGTTGACTTTTTTTTTCTCGTTTCTGTTTTGCTATCTTAATTAGGAGTGTTAGAATGTGAAATAGGTAAATACTTTCTAGGGAGTCTGTTGTAGAGCTAAGTCTATAAAACTTGGCCTCTTCCATTTGTCAAGGATGCATAATTAGGCATGGATAATACAAAATAATGTTCAGTCATTTAAAATTTTGCTTCTTATGTATGTGAATTAACATCTAGTATCAAAGCCAGTTGGGATTTCTAGCAGAGGGAAGCAACAGATTCAGCCATGGCATTGAACAACTTCATGCAACCTGCAATTCCAAAATGGAATTGGCATTATGATTGTTTGGCAATTCTTTAGGTTGAAAGAATGTTGGAATCTTATAGTTCCAAGGATTCCCAAACGTACACTCGATGCTGTATTTGACAGAGAATGAGAAGAAAACTATGGAGGATCTTAAGTTGAAAGATCTCAAGGAAAAAAATTATTTGTTTCAAGCAATTAATCAAGTTGTGTTTGAAACAATTTTAAAGGAAACGTCTAAGGAGATTTTAGATTCTTTGAAACAGAAATACTAGGGCACCACCAGAGTAAAGCGAGCAAAGCACTAGACCCTACAACATGACAAGGAGATTTTACAAATGAAGAATCCGTTAATGATTATTTTGCTCTAACTCTTACAATAGCAAACAAGATGAGGACGTACAATGAACAAATGTTTGATCTTAACGTGGACGAAAAGTTAAGAATCTCATAATTTGGATTCCATATGTAGATGAGCTATTGGTACACGAGCAACAAATGAATGGTCCTAAGTCACATAAAGAGCAAGCATTGATAGTTGCACAAGATGAGACAAGTACTAGACGAGGCCGACAAAAGGATGTGTCTCGATGTAGAGCTCCACAAGGAAGAGGTAGACAATCAGGGGACAAAGCTATAATGGAGTGTTATTACTGCCATGAATCACAAGGCAGCAAAGCATATTATGTTGAAACTAGTGAGGAAACAGTGTCATTCATGGCACAACTTTCAATGGACAAAAAACCAGATGCCCAAGACATGTGGTTCATTGATTGGGGTTATCACAATCACATGACATTAGAAAGAAAGGGTTCTCTTACTTTTTTTTCTAATAATTGGGGAAAATGACTCTTTTCACAATGTTGACTAGGAAGGGGATTGTCAATCTTTTGATTAATGGAGTTATTCATTTGGTTGGTGAAGCATTCTTTCATGCCTGAGTTATTCGCTCGAAAAAGCTTTCTCCTAAATTCCTTGGTTCATATTAGATCTTGAGAAGGATTGGACCAGCGACTTATGAGATTACCTTACCTCCTCAGTTGGCTAATATTCACTAAGTTTTCCATGTCTCCCAACCGAGGAAATATACACCTGACCCATCTCATGTGCTAGAGGTTGAGGATGTGCATGTTAGAGAGAATCTCTTAGTGGAAATGCAGCCAGTTGGTATAGAGGACGGCCAAACCAAACAGTTTCGAGAAAAAATCCATCAATCTAGTCAAGATTGTCTGGGATAGGAGGACAGGTGACTCTACGTGAGAGCTAGAGGATGATATAAGAGAGTCACTAGAGGAGGATATGAGAGTCATATCCACATCTGATCTCTGATAAGTCTCAATTTTCAAAGTCTCAATTTTTGTTGTTGGAGAGAATGTAAAACCCACTTTTATTTCAGGATTATAGGCCCAACTTTAGTAAAAAGGACCCAAGTCAACCCACTTGTTTTCTCATTTCACAAAACCTTTCAATTTTCCCGCTCTATCTTCTTCTCTCTACTCTTCACAACTACTGTTCCTTCCCACTCTAATAGAGTTGCAACTATTTCATGAGACAAAGGCTAAATCTCGGACCTCAGCTTCGTACTCCACTAATCAAACCGAACATTTTGTTCCTCCATCTTCTTAGTCCGTTTTGGGGTTGAGGTATTCCTCTCCACCTAGGGCTCTCTCCTCTCCTCATCAAGAGAAGTAACCGTTTCGAGGCAAAGAAAGCTAGGATTTGTAAATTTTTTGAAAAAACTTGTCTGTTTTTGGTTTTGATTCATGTTTAAATGTCTGGTTGAGTTGATGTTTGTGTTTGTATAGGAATGAACTACGTGTGGTTTGATATGGATTTCTGAGTTTGCATGCGAGAGCAAGTGAGAAACTTACTATTCTTGTCCAAGCAAGCAGCCCTCGCCTAAGCAAGAACCACAGAAACTCACCCTTGCCTCTGTTCGAGTTGTCGTCCAGGCGAGAAATTTCAATTTTGAGCGAAGAGCAATCTTGCTCACGCGATAAGGTCTCGCTTAAGCGAGAATTTGCAAAATCTAACGATACCCATTGTTTGAGCTCTCGTCCAAACGAGAATGTCTAGTTTAAGCGAGAGAACTTCTTTTGCTTAAGCAAAGACTTCTAGCTTGAGCGAAACTGGTGCAGAGACGTGTTTCATTACTTGATTTCTACTGTGATTTGTTGTTTTACTTCTCGAGAGTATAATGTATGATGTTGTACATGTATGATGTGGTGTTTTGGGACTGTATTTTATGTTATTGACATGAGATGATAATGTTCCAAGACAATATGTGGACTTGGTGTGGAAATGTCATGGAGAAATCCCTTTTCATTGTAAAGTAATGTGTAGTGACTGAAGGGGTAAGGCTGCATCCTAACATTCTAATAAATCTATCATACTCATATAGAGTAGTATGATTTATGTAATGAGAGTAGTAGGAGTGGACAAAACTTTATGTTTGATAGAGTGAAAACCCATTAACACAAGTGGAATCCAGAGGTCACCACAAGTGGAATCCGGTGAATCCGATTCGGATTTTATTACATTATCCTTTATTGGTTGTGTAGTTTAGACATTTGTTATTGCTCTTTCGAGCACCTTTTGAACAACTGTCATTATGTAATTGGTATACGCATGTTCTGTTTTATTATAATATGTGATATTTTATTTATTATAAATTCCTATTAAATGGGATGTCCACATATGATCGGTAGCAAATATAGTCACAAAACTATCTGGGTATGCTTGATAATTCTGAGATAAACTACTGCAAACAGCACACGTTGAGGAATTGTTGACTGAGTGAAAAAATTCTGTTTTTCATTATCAGCAATTTTTTTATTCTGTTAACCATGTTTGTGAATAACCTGTTAGTGTATGGTAGTTGACTTTTTTTTTTCTAGTTTCTGTTTTGCTATCAACATTTAGAAGTGTTGTTAGGATGTGAAATACCTAAATACTTTATAGGTAGGAGTCTGTTCTAGAGCAAAGTCTACAACACTTGGTCTCTTCCATTTGTCAAGGATGCATAATTAAGCACGGATAGTACAAAATAATATTCAGTCATTTCAAATTGTTTTTCAAATTGTTCTTTGTATGTGAGTTAACAAGCTTACCGTTGTGACAGCAACAAGTAGACCTTTGAAGTGACTAACTAGCTGCGAATCACTGTAACCCCCTTTCTCCATTACGGGAAATTCTTCCTTGTTACTTACCCGAACCCCCACCATGCTCTTCCAAAACCCCAAACAGAAACCCTAACAGACCTACCACAAAAACGAAAAAAAAAAAAGGTAATCCCAAAATAGCATAAACTCACGGCGCTTAGAATAAATTAAAAACCACAAAACGCAAATATAAAAGAAGCGGAGAACGCTTACAGAAGCGCGTTGGCAACGCTGAGAAAAAAAAAATCGAAGCTCTGTTAACTACAGGTGTGGTAGCAAACGACGGCGTTGCGAAAAAGGAAGGAAGCGCGTGGAAAACGGTTAATGACGCAGCGTTGGCTGCTGCTACCTCTTCCTAGTGAAGAGTTTGGCAATTGCGGCTACGAAGAGGGAACCGCAACAGGGCTTGGAGAGAAGAGAAGCTCGAGTTTATATACGCATCCCTTCCTTTACTTTTCAGCCCAAGTTGGGCTTTCGTGAATACTATTGGGCCGATGTACAAACATGCAGAGAAAACGTTTTTGTATTTATTTGTTTACTTTTACATTTTAATTAATTTTAATTTGTGCATTACATGGAATAAATGTATATTTTATACCATTAATAAACGGTTTTAAATATATACATTATATATAATAAATGATAGTTTTGAACATATAAATTCTAATTTAGATTTATGTACATTAGGAGGTGGTTAGACAAACTAGATAGTATAAAATGCACCTCCCAAACTTTAACTCTGAATGTAAACAGCGATCATGCTTCAAACAAAACAGCCACCTAAAAAAATTGTTAGATGGATCAATGGTGGCATGCCATATTTTGATCCTATTATAGTGCTAATCACTACCCTATTGGTATTCTAAAATAGTAAAATATAATCATGTCCACAAAAAGTTGCAGATGTTTTGTTTTCAATAACTTGTCTCCAACACGCAAGACTCATTCCTCCAAGAAACTTGGTGTTGCTCCTTTGACATTCAATCAATTAACTCAACACAATCCCACTTCAACAGTTTTATTTCCAGACGATAGATAAGGCACACACTTGAGGGCCCTTAAAAACTTTGGACAAATGAATGAAAACCGTAAACTTATGAAACAAATTAACTAAAACTAAATGCACACACTTTAGAACATGTTCGGAGTTTGGTATTGTTGTCACAGCTCTACTATCTGAATCATAACTTTTTTCATTGCAGATACAGATCTCTGAAGAATAACACACCAAGTTTTTTATTTGAATATATATACATTCATGTCTCCCACATTGTGTTCTGGATTTCGAGTTTTTTGTTAATTACGTTCTCATCAGCCAACAAAAACAATGAGGGAGGTTGTGATTGTTGCCATTGCTGCCACAGTTGGGAATCTTCTGGTTGGATGGGATAGTTCAACCATTGCAGGTACTCCTATTTTATCAAACATCTTTCTTGTTGTATATCTGATTTTGTTATTCGATCATCACATATAAATACAATAAAATGTTTTATTAATAAATAATTTTATTGATTAAAAATTATTAGTCATTATAATAACCAATTTAATTACTAATTTATAAAATAAAATATTATTTATTATTAAAATAGTCATTGAAAAAATATTATTGATCTCTAAATTAGTTATTAATTAATTAGAGACTAATTTTAAAACTAATTGATTTTGATAGGCTAATTTAGAAATTAATTAGTGATTAATTATAATTTTTTATTTATAATAATAACTATTTTAATAATTAATAATTTTTTATTTTATAAATTATTATCTAAATTCATCTTTATAACGAGTAACAATTTTTTATTACTGAAAATCGATTAACAAGACATTTTTTTTTAAGTGTATTATGTTTCAATTTTACATATCTTATTACGAGATTGAACAAAGAAACATGCGTGCATGCATGCAGCGGGAATGACGTACATAAAAAAAGAGTTCAAGCTGGAGACTAACCCCACACTAGAAGGGCTGATTATGTCGACATCATTTATCACTGGCACCGTTGTTACAATATTCTCTGGGACAGTCTCTGACATGCTTGGAAGGCGTCCTATGCTGATAGCATCATCGATCATGTTTTTCTTCAGCGGTTTGGTGATGCTATGGGCCCCCAATGTTACTGTGGTTCTGTTGTCCAGGCTATTGGATGGAATAGCCCTTGCACTCGCATTAACACTCACTCCTCTCTACATATCAGAGATAGCACCACCCGACATCAGAGGCACTCTCAACACTCTCCCACAGTTTTCCTGCTCCTCGGGAATGTTTCTGGCCTACATCATGGTCTTCTCATTGTCCTTGGTCGATTCCCCAAGTTGGAGAGCAATGCTCGCTGTTGTGTCTATTCCTTCTGTTGTTTACTTTCTTCTAGCCGTCTTTTATCTCCCTGAATCTCCTCCTTGGCTTGTCAGTAAAGGGAGAGTCACCGAGGCTAAGAAAGTTCTGCAAAGACTTCGCAGCAATGAAGACGTTTCAGGTGATATTGTCCCATCTGAATCTTAATCTCTTAAAACATGTTCAACACCATGGCAATTTGGATATTGATTTGGAGTTTGGTTTGATGTATAGGTGAACTGGCTCTGCTGGCTGAGGGAATGAGTCCAGCGGGTGAAAATGCCACTATGGAAGAGTACATAGTAACCCCTGCCAGTGACCTAATGGCCAACAAGGAAGCAGGGAGAGACTGCATAAAGCTCTATGGACCTAACCAGGGAGGAGTTTCAATGGTTGCCCAACAGGTGAGTGGACAAAGCAGCATGGTATCTCGGAGCACGCTAACGTTGTCTCGCCATGGAAGCATTGTTGCTCAGGCTGAAAATCTGAAAGACCCTCTAGTCAATCTCTTCGGGAGCATCCATGATATCAATCCCCCGACCCTTGATTCTGGTGGTTCAAGAGCCATGCTAATGGGAGGAGACACGCTTCACAGCAATGAAAATTTGAATGCTCCGTTGCTTTCAGCACAAGGCAGTGGTGTGGAGAGGGACAAGGGTTTTGGATCGAAGGATGCATTAGGAACAGGGAATAACGATGCCAACCAACTACCTAAGAGCAGCGACATTGGTGGAGGTTGGAAATTGGTTTATAAATCAGGCGATGGTGGAAGAAAGGAAAAGGGGCTCCAAAGGGTTTACCTGCGTGCAGATCCTAATGCTGGATCCACTCAAGGTTCATTTTATGATGGCTATGACATGAATTCAGAACCCAGCGAGTCTTTTCAGGCAGCTGCACTTGTCAGCCACTCAGTTCTCTGCCCTAAGAATATAAACATGAGACCAGAAAATGCTGGCAAACGCACAGGTTTTGGTGGTTTGTCTGATATAGGAGTTAAGCGTGCATTAGGTGTTGGAATTGGACTACAAGTTCTTCAGCAGGTAAAACGTGCATTTCTAATTGGTATCACCATACCCTACAAGCTTGTAGTTAAAATATGACCTTAAAAAATTGTGTTTTGCAGGCTGCTGGCATAAATGGATTTCTATACTATGCTCCACAGATTCTTGATCAGGCTGGTGTTGGAGCTCTTCTGTCACATTTCGGTATTAGTTCAACATCTGCTTCTTTACTCGTAAATATCGTTACAACATTTGCAATGCTTCCTTGTATTTCCCTTTCCATGAGGCTCATGGATGTTGCTGGCAGGAGGTAAGCTTCAATTTCCTTGTTGAGCCTTTTCACAATTTCTTGGCTCCATCTTAGCTATGAGTGACAACAAAAACTAAAATGATACAATGGCATTGTATACTTTGTGATGACAGGGCAATAATGTTATACACAATACCTATTCTGATAGTGTCTCTGATGGTACTAATACTCCGGAACCTGTTTAACATGAGTGCTAACGCGAATGCAATAGTGACTGCATTGAGTGTGATGGTATACGAAAGCTGCTTCTGCATGGGATTGGGTGCGATTCCCAACATCGTGTGTTCAGAAATCTTCCCAACAAGTGTTCGTGGGATATGCATTTCTATTTGCTCCCTTACGTTCTGGATCAGCATCTTGATAGTGACTTCTTCATTTCCCTTCTTGCTCCAAATCCTTGGGCTTTCCGGGGTCATTGGATTATTCGTACTTGGGTGCATCGGTGCGTGGATATTTGTCTACTTGAAAGTTCCTGAAACAAAGGGCATGCCTTTAGAAGTCATCATTGATTTCTTTGCTATTGGTGCAAGGCCTGAATGAAACTCACCATAGGAACCAAAGCCTGAGTTCATCATACACTCAAATACTTGTCTTTACATAGCATGGAAAGAAATATTTTTTGAAGTAGTTGTTTTCCATTCCCTTCCCACAATTCTTTAACTGTTCGATGAGAACATGTTACACTTTGTACCTCACATGATTCAAATTTTCTTTTAAAAGTTTTAATAATTGGTACCAGAGCTTTGGTTAATGCATATTATAGTTGCTCCTTTAGTAATATTGTAGAAATTAACTGAATCCGATTTTGTTATACTTCAAGAATAGAAAACAATTTAACCCTTTACTGTGAAATGCAGATATCTTATTATTTTAGGCACGAATCATGAAATTGAGTTAGAGGTTTTATCTCTCACTTTTAATTACTCGTTGGAAAACAACGTTGTAAAACAAACCAGAACTTCAGACCGAAGTCTAGGACTCGTTTTTGTCTCTGTTCAAATTCTGTCAACGATTCATAAAAATTCGTTTGGGACTTCACTTATAATTTGTAGAACATGGAACCCATTTTTGAAAACTTATTTTTCCCCACCCAATATATATGAAAACCATTAGCATATGTGCAATGAAATCAAATTACTCTATTCTTTTATAATTTAATTTGACATATGTCATAAAATCTTTAAAGCTAGAAAGTTATATTATTAAGTAATTAAATTTAGATGGTGATGTGAATTTTGACATCATTGTGAGGTTTGGTGGTTACAAGAGACATTTGACTATCGCGTATGATAAGAGCAAAACGAGTTGCTGCATAGATGTTGGGTTGTGATTAGTGAAAAAGTAGGAAAAGGTAGGTGAGTGAGGTGTTGACACTAAAGCCAAAGATGAAGGGAGAATATATAAAAGATAACCTAGGAAGGTTAATGGTGTGTGGGACCTGAAAAGAAAAGTGTTTGAAGATGCCACATTTCATAAGCATTAATGCTGTGGAACTCCCATAGTCCCTCCATTAACAAATATCTTGGCTATGAATGGGAATTAGGATAGATGCAAGCAAGAAAGAAAGGGAAGGGCATCTATATATGCTTTCATTGTTGTTCATCTTTTTCTTAACTCCATCAAAATAATAAGCATTTGCACTTCCTTTATGTCCCTTCTTTGTCTTGTCTTCCCTTTTTAACCTTTATGCACCGTTCATTTTGGGCATTCCCTTTTCCTCACCGTTTGTTTAATGAAGATGCAGTGCAGTTCCACACGTAGTGGAAATTAAGCTTCTTGCACAATGCTTCATAAACTAATGGTCATCGTTACCTTTGCATTGCTGCCCATGCATCTTCATCATTAATTCAAATGTTCCTTTGACTCAATTGATTCACGTTATTCTCCTTCACTCACGCAGTTGCTACATATGGTATTCTACTAGATCGAACTTCGTTCAAGAATTTCTACACCTTCAAATTTAGGTCAAAGACTACTTCAACCTAGACAAAAAAAAGAAGAAGAAAAACCTAAATAAGAACATTAGTGTTCATACCAAACTTTAAAATGATATTAGTAGAAAAGTAGAATTTAAGTTTAATTCAACTTTACAAAACTATTTTGTAATTAAAGTTTGTACTTTCTTATATATTATAAATTTGTTTTATTTCTAGTTGATTTGAGATTTTCAACATTTCTTCTTACATAGAAGCATATATATATATATATCTAATATGGAATTGGGCATTAATGGATAGTCTGATAGTGGTCAAAAATGACACTAAATTGAATTCTTTACTGTTTTTTTTTTCTGTACTATTTCTCTAGGACCTCTGTAATACATTGATTACCATTAATTTTGATGTTTTAAAATATATTAAAAAAATGTTTAAAATACCAATACAGTGTATTTTTAATACTAAATAGAGAACAACACCACCAAAACCAGTAAAAAATCTGGACTCGAAATGATATAATAGGTTCAACAAATAACAAGTTTCACTAGAATAAACTTTAACTCATACTTATAAAGATTTATACCAATGAACTATAAACTTACCTTATGGTCTATGGTCCATAGATAATGTCCAACAATATCAAAAATTATTATATATAAAAAAAAAGAGAAAATAATTTTCATGGAGTTGGTTTCTATAAATGAATTATAAGCTTAAATCCAAATTTTGAAAATCATTATTCAGACTTATATGGAATTTAAAAACAAATATAAAAGTGCCACAAAATCAATACGCATTTCAGGTTAGGCTTTGAACTTGGCCTATTTACGGAAGAATCTGGAGTGACGTGTTTTTAGTTAAACTAAAAAGTGTTTTATGGACTGAGATGAGTTATATGCAGAAGAAATCAAAAAGCAGGATATATTTGCAGAGACGAGTCGCCACACACAGGAATTTTGAAAACCACTGCGCTGCTTTTGTTGTTTGCACAAATGCATATGTTGTTGCTGGTTTTGTTGGATTACATGCATGGCATGCTCTGTATCTATCTTTTCTACACCTGTCTGTCCACCTGCTTCACCAATTTATTAGATGTTGATTGCTTCAATGTTCACCACATACTAATACCCTCCTTCCTACAACATTTTTATTTTATTTTTAGATTTAAATAAGATTTCTACTTTTATTTTACATATGCAATGAGTTTAATGTCAATTTTCCATATTTTTCTTTCATTCTTTCCAAATAAGCACCCCTTTCTTAATCGACTTTACATTATTATGAGAAAAAATATTGATAACTCTTTTTAGTAATAATTTTCCATTTTATTCTAAATATATACCAGTTATCATTTAAATTTAATTAAAATACGACATTATAACAATTTCGTTACAATATTAATAATTATAAAATCATTATATGTGATTAATTGAGCAATTTCAAATTAAACTAAACGATCCAAATCCTTATCCTTCCTTGTAACTAAAACAGGTCTAAAAAAGGTTGAAACAATCATTTATAGGGGAAAAAAAGGAAACAAAAGAAAAACACAATTAGACAGAAAAAAAGGTAGTACTTTTACTCATCCCGCAAAAAAAACCAGACTCTATACAAATTACAAAAGGAAGAGGCTACTCCTAAATTTCAACTAATGATAACAATAACATTAATAAGCATTAAGCTGCGCCAGAACGACGTCGTGTTTTCATGGCAAGAAACCGTAATTACTAACGTGGTTAACAATTACATTACGATTATCATCGGCATTGCAGCCGCCACCGGGCTTCGTCTGCGGTTCGCTGGTTTCGGCTGCGACCGCCGGGAAGTGGCCGCACTTCTGGCAGCGGGCGACGACGAAGGGCGCGCGGCACGAGGGGCACGAGGAGTGCGAAGAGAGCCACGTGTCCACGCACGCCACGTGGAACCCGTGCCCGCACTGCGGCAGCACACGGACCTCGTCGCCGCCGGAAAATTCCGTCAGGCAGATCGGGCACTCCGTCCACTTGCACCGATCACCTTCGCCGGCGTACGTGAACTTCGGCAGCGAATTCACCACTCTTTTCTTCAGTCCCTTGTTCGCCGGCGCCGGCGGAGATCCACCGCCGCCGACGTAAGCTGGTGCCCGACGGAGCCAGGCGCAGCGAGCGATGGCGACGAGGCCCACCACGCAAATGAGGGCGCAGAGGAGCGCTGCCAGGATGACCACAAAGTCGGACTCGACGGCGGCGGCGGCGACCTCAGGAGGTGGCGCCGCCTGGGATTGGAGGAGTCTGAGCCCGCGTGTCATGTGGAAGCGGAGGAAAAAGAGCGTGAAGGTAGAGTTTGACGAGAAGGGTGTTTTACAGAGAGCGAAGAGAGAAGTGCTTGGTTGGTGTGTGACGTTTTGGAAAGTAAAATAATTGTGGTGGGTACTTATAGTCGAGAGGAGAGGGGTTTAGTGTGCGTTTTAGGATAAGGGTGAGTGGTGAAGACTTTGACTTGATAACAAATTAATAGAGAGAGAGAAGTGAAATATTGGAAGCTTGCTATAGTACTTCAAATCTTGAATTCTTTGTTAGGTTTCTGTTTGGCTACTTTGTGAGGTAGATCCATACATTATTAAGATTAAATAAAACCCTTCTTCCAACATCTCTAACCTTATCTCCTTAAACCTAAATTATAATTATCCACAACACAAATTATAATCATGACGTGACGGGCTAATTGCTTATCTACCATGACACCTATTTTTTCTTTAAATTTTTATTTTTCTTGGTTTGCCTTATTAATTTGCACCGTGTTTGGTCGAGAAGAATGAAAATTTTGTAATTATCTTGAACTCTTCGGTTTTCTATAGAAAGCGTAGGTTTGTTCCCTTTGTTTTTATTATCGTATAAAGAAGAAAAACAGGGTTATAATATGGAAGGAAAAGTAACAAATCATTGCAGCCCAGATTGCAAGGACCCGCACTTATTTATCTCTTTGTTACAGTTTCTTGAATGCAATGATGATTGAATTGAGAATAATTAAACTACGTACAGTACAAGTTAATTCATGGTTCAAAGTCAAGAGCATAGTAAGTGTATATTGCAATGACACGCATGTTTGGAAAGTGAATCTAATCTAAAATTTGCAGCGTTAAAAGGAATTAATTCGCGAGAACGATGAACCGTATCAGTAAGTCTAAAGTTTCGTCTTTGTTGCAGTATCGTAGGTGCTGTCAACTTTTTGGAGCCTACTTTGTGGATGGCTTAAATATAACCATGAATTGCAATTTTGAAGGGACCCTCTGTTTCTAGGAAGAGAAGAAAAGCAATTGAGTGAGTTGGAAGTATTTGTAATGAGATTTTTACGAGGGATGTTGTACGTAGAAAGCAAAAAGTGTCATTCTCAGTTTTTTTACGAGTTAGGTAAGGATGGTATACGCATACGTTGTCCATTTATTGGAATGGTGTGGTTGAAAGAAAACTTTTGAGTTTTTGATAATGATTTTGTCATTTTTGTGGTGCTCACACTCGCAAACAAACACATGCTAAATGATTTAATTAATAATTTGAAGTTTAAGTGTTATAATGCAATTGTGCCAAAACTTGATTGAAAGAAGGTGTCTCCTTATAGTCTTGTCCTAACCAAACTGATCAGAGTGCGCCAAACTCAAATTAATTATTGAGAACAGATTTGATGTTGAAAAGCAATGTGTTACTCGAAATGGGTTTTCTTTTTGAATTTTTTGTATTTAAATTAAAACGGGATTTTGGTCTTTTGTCAAACAGAGAATCATATGGAGTTTTAGTTGAGTTTAAAAAGTATTGTTCTTTATGTAAAGTGGATGCACCAACCTCATCTTAAACTATAGTGTTATGTTTTAACCACTATATGTCACGTCTCAAGACCAGTTTTGCTAATTTATCTGCCAGATTCCATCTTCCATCCAATTTTTCTGTTTTCCCTTTTTTATGAAAAGAATAAAAACTTATGATGGTTGGAGTTTAATTAAAGGTGAGTCTTAGCGCAATATAATAATAAGATTCCTTTTCTTTAATTTTAAATATTAGCAGAAGCAATTTTTTGTCAAGTAATGTTTAAATACATAAAGACAAAATAACTTCAAATAAATTATTTTATTTTTTGATGAAAAATAAAACATACACACACACTAGAGATACAACTTGAGAAATATTAAAAAGGTAGTTTAAGTTTAAATCATTATTATATACGTAAAATTAAATATTTATAAATGTTTCAATGAAAATTTTACTATGGGTTGGTTGTCGGTTGATCGATTGATATCATTTTCAAAAAGATTTTTCTTCTATCGTTCGTGGGATTATTCTTATTGTTGGACAATGTAGATAGATGTAAAGTGTATCACAACAATTAACGATCGGTCAATTGATATTACTTTAAAGAAGATTTGCATTTATGCAGCCAACAACGAACGAAAGCTAGTCAAATCTCTCCCCAGCACCAGCAATTGGACTGTCCACAAGATTTTACCCTAGAATCCACTTATGAAGATATGTATAACACTAACTTGGGACCGATTGGTTTCCCCTTCCAATTCTAGCAATTGGATTGCCCCCAGGATTCCGCCCTGGTATCGTGTTACGCCATCTGAAGCGGCTTCGTAATTATTGTAAACTGGCCAGTAATCAAGTTTAAAAAGTAATTGGATCATGATTAGGTCAACCCTAATCACAAGTCAGTAAAAAACTATAAATACAAGTCAAAGATATGGTTGTTAGGACTTTTTTTCTCTCACATTTATTACAACATTAATTGTTATAACCGATCGAACCATAGTTGACTTGAGCATCAAAGTCTCTTCTCGATCAACGAGAGGGTGGAACAACCAACACAAGAATCAAACGGACGATTATAGTGAAGAGTTGAAGATCAGACAAATTAATTGTTTTAATAGACACTCAATCCCTAATTCCGAAACAATAACACTATAACAGATTAACCGAAAGATCTAACAAATCTTAACGGAATAAGTTCTAATGCTATATTATAAAACCAATTTAAGCCTAATTTATTTAAGAAAAAAATCACAATAAAAAAATAGCTTTCACTTATATTGTGTTAATTGATTTTCTTTCCACCAGAAATGTGAACAATCTTTCAAAATGGAAATTTGATTCACACTTGATATGTTGATAGCCTTTGTTCCAAGCAATCTGCAGACAGTGAAGGATGGCATTCTGCACTAATATCAGTAGAGTGGCCACAATAACCATGGAAACCAAATAAACAATTACTATTTGCAAAACAGTGACAAGATACGGATATGGTGATATAAGATATTATGTTTAATTTATCCATAGCTTAATATTTAAAATAATAATTACAAAACTTCACAAAGATATTTCTGATTTATAAAATTAAAAAGTAAGTACATCAAAATTATAAAATAGCAATTATATAAAACAAATAAAGTAAAAATAATAGCAAGAATAATGTTGGCTGACAATTTATCAGATCTACTACTAGAATTTCTTTTTATTTCAATAACCATGAAATAATAACATAAAAAAAAGGTAAAGTAACAACAAGTCAAGTTTTATTTCTCCGTATTAGGTTATGTTAAACTTCCATGTCGACTAAAGATAATGTAATTTCATATTATATAAGTGGGGTTTCACCTTACAAGTCGATTTTGTAGAATTGAGTTAGGCTTAAAGTTCATTTTTTTAACATGATATTGAGCCAAGTTAGAGACTATTATAAGAGTATGTTGGAAGTCCCATATTTTATATAGTATATAAGTAGGATGCAAACCTTACCTTACAACATTAAATTATGAGCTATCATTAATTTCTAGTCCTACGCACGAGATGTATATACCTCGGTGTGAGAGGATGTGTATAAGTATGATGTAAACTTCACCTTTCAAGCTGATTTTGTGGGGTTGAATTAGGCTTAAAACCCACTTTTCTAACATATATACATATATAATACATTTTGAAATTGTAGTTTGATTTATTTTAGAACAACAAGAAAAATGTTTGATTATTCATACAATATAACTAGTCAAAGTTACACATCAAAGTCAAACAGAAAGAAGAAATGAGTGTTCAAGTTGCTTTCCAACCTTCAAGGATGGCTCTGCTTCATGTTCTCGCACTATAGTCTGTTTCCCTCACGGACCTTTGAATTTTCGAAAACTTTCTAGTTACAGGTTAGTGTTCCAGAGTACAGGAACAAATTTTATAAATTTTGGTTGTTAATGTTCTTACAAGGTTAATATTTAGAAAGTAGTTTTCATTCTAATAAGCAGGTCAACTCCCATATTAAATTTATTGCTATATTTTTAGATATTATTGGTGTGTGATTGAAAATTTGAAAAAAAAGAAAGATACATTTAAATTATTTTTACCTACAATATAAGAACACTTATTACTTATATTTATATTTCACTGAACATATTTGAATATGCTTAATAATTTGTGGTGTTCATAACTATTGGTCTTTGTCTCTTCCATTTTTTTGTATGTTCAAATCTAATTTCACGTGATAATTTACACTTTAGCTCCATGGCTTTTCTTTTTGTGGAATAACTCAATGGATCTTCTCAATCTTATCCCCTTTACACTAATAAAACAAAACAAAAAAATCAAGTTTTATCAAATACATACTCTATTAGTATGATTTCTCCTAAATTAAGGCAAAAACAAAGTTGAAAATAGGAGGTTTTAGTAAAATATGCACTTAACGATTATGAATAGAATCTGGCTTTAAACGACCAAAGCATGATGATATTTACCTTGATTATCCGATTGAGAAGGAGCGAAAGTTTTTCATGGTTGACGAAGGTTGTTTGTTGAAAGAAAACACAATAGAAGCGAAAGCGATTCCAGAAGGAAGAAGAAACTGAAATTTGATCCAGTGTTCGTATTCATCAATTGAAAAATCGTAGTTACTATAAAACTATAAATGCCTCCAAACTTTGTTGCGATGGCTATCTTCCTGCACCATTAACAACGGCTTTCAATTATCGAAGATCGGAAATCCATAAAAAGTGTCTCGTCTTTTCTACTATATATGTCTCTTCCATATTGTTACGTAATACACTTGTTTACTGTATTTTTTCTATCTCTTTCGCTCTCTGTTTCTTTTCTTCCTTTTATTTATTTATTTATATATAATATTCTATCAAGAGTTTTTCTTTTTTTCTAACCATGGCTTCTTTATAAACAATGAGATTCAATCACAAAAATATTACATATGATAAGTTTATTATTTTTTTTATTGGCTATTTTAAAAATAATAATCTAATGGTGATTTTTAATTGATGATAACAAAATGTGCACTGTTAAACTCTGAAAGTAAACATATGGTATAGGCCTCTCTAATTTACAAAAAACAAATACTAAAAAGTTCTCAAGTGAGAAAAAGTAAAAAAGATATATCCACCTTTAGTTTACCTAATATGTTACCATCTAAATTCAGACATATATCATTGATTTTAAATACTTCTATAGTTCTAAAGAGACAAAAAAGTAAAAGTTTTGTTCCTTATGAAATAAATTAGTGAAAGCTTAGGTTATTATATAGAGTGCATCTTGTGAAAGCTATAGGCTTTAATTTCCCACTTTGATGGGTGGGTCACTTATCTTCTTTCAACATGCTTCAAAGCTTTATACGATTTTCCCACTTAATGTGGAAACCAATAACCCTTATTCAACATATGCCGCTGTCTACCACTTTAGGGTTCAAAATCTTTTTTTAACTTCTCAATAATATTCTCCAAATTAATGATTTAGAGAGGTAAACTGAGCTGTAGGAAAGTGATACTCGACAAAGTGATATACTTTAATATTTGTTTTTAAGAACACCATTTATTTGTTTTCGTATTAAAGTAATGTTTTCTCAAAATGTATATTTTTTTTAATATTTTTATAACAAAATTTATATCTTAATGATAATATAAACTTTTGCGATATTTTTAATATATAAAACTAAATTATTTAATTTTTTTTATAGTTCTTTTATAACTTAGTAGACTAACCTTTGTATACTTAATTTGGCGAAGAGATGTTGAAAAAGTTACCTTTACGTAGTAACAAAAGTATAACAAAAATACGTGAGTGAAAAGGCTTTCGACCTATGATAAAGGATTGACGTAAGAAAAAAATAAGTCACGAGCTTCAAAAGTCTTTTCAAAACGTGTGTATAAATAGAAAAGGAAAATTATTTGATTAGAATTTTTTTTTTTGACAAAGACAAATTTTCTATAAATAAAATTAAATAGATTAACTTTTTATTTTTTAATCAAAACAAAATAATAAAATGATTTATCAAACTTTGTTAAAAATTTGTTTATCGAAATACCATTAGCAAATAGAAAACTTCTCGTGCAAACCAAATTTACGTTCTCTCATCATAGTTTTCTTTGTAATATTAGAATGAAAAATGATATTTTAACCTATTTTTTTACCTATTTTTAATTTAGTATTGTAATCATCGTTAGATCATTTATTTTGATTCTTTTTAGTGATATGATGTGATGATCTAATAGTGATTAAAGTAATGAATTAAAAGTGGATAAAAGAAAAGTGGGTTAAAGTATCATTATCCTATTAAAATCTACTTACAGAGACAAAATAAGTTTTTATGCAAAACTAAATTGTTAATATAATTAATAAGATTACTAACTAATTTTGATCGATAATAAATATTTTCTAAGATACTTAGTGGTGAATAGCTACAAAATGTATTAATTTTTTAACTTATTATTATATACTGTATATTATATTTACATATGATTTATAACCATAAGTAAAATAAGGAGTTCAATTATTGCTTTATTAATAACATAAGGGGAAATAAATATTTATTTTAAAATTAGAGTATGCTGTCATTTTTTTTGTTCTATATAACTATTTTCATCCAATACAATAGACCAAACACTAATTTTACTTGTGATGCTTTCAGTATCACTAACTTGACAAGTTTTCACAAATAACGAAAACTCAACGTAAATTAATGCTGCATAAATTATTCCTACAATGTGTTAACATAATTTAAAAGGACACTTTAAGAAAAATGAAAATAATTTTCCTATAGTTGAATCTTTCATTTTGATTTATAGAAAATTTATTAATTTTATATTTTAAAACTTTAATTTTAATCTTTATAACCTTCCTATTTATTTTTTTAATTAAATATGTCATTTTTTAATAAAATAATAAAAACGAGTTTTATTTAGAAAAATAAAAAGATGAATATCATTTATTAAAAGCATAAAAGAGTGTAAATTACAAGGATAGAGTATTATTTTATTATAAATAAAAAATAATTTATTTAAAACCTAAAGGGAGTATAAATGTTATAATATCAAGAAAAATATGTGCGATTCATCCTTTTTATATTAATAGATTTAATAAAAAAAAAATCTAAAATTTTTGCTATTTTTTGTGATTCGATAGTGGAACTAACTTAATTGAACGTAATGAAATGTGGTGAATTTGAGTGAAAATAAAAAATTAAATGAAGTAAATTTGAGCTATCTTTCACCCAACTCATATTCCCTCCTAACTTTATATATGTTAACGAAAATGTGTTTCTTATTTATGGGAATAGTCCAAGTGTGAGTCAAAAGTCTTACATTGAATAGAATAGACAAAGTTAAATACTATATAAGAATAAAGACTCATAACACCATTGTCTTAAAATTTTAGAATAAAAGTGGTGTCAAATACCTTATATGCAGAAGACTTATGCCATATATATATATATATATATATATATATATATATATATATATATATATATATAAATCCAACAATTATTGCATTTGTGATGGTCTAACTCTTTATATAAAAACACATGTTTTTCTTGTGTCTTAGTAAGACTTATTTTTGACAAAATAAACAAATGAAACTAAAAATATTGGGTACACTATTACATGAGTCAGATACTTCTCTTTATTGAACACCTCTGGTTTATTTGTTTGAAACATGTTTTTAGATTTAATATCACTTTTAATCTTTACATCATAAAAAACTTTATATCATAAAAATTATTCAATATTTTTTAATTATTTTTTATTTAATGTGGTCTTTATATTTTTTAAAAATCAATATAGTTTTTGTTGGCGCTACCAACCTCCATCATGTGACTTCGACACATTTTAGTAGAGTTAGTTTAGGAAAATAAATGTTCTTTCTAGAAATAAAGTTGAACTTATATATCATTATAATTCTTTGTATTTGAAGGAAAGGAATCACATTGAATTTTTCTTAGAAAAAACATAAAAATTACATTGAATAAAAATAAGTTAAAAATTCATTCAATAATTACTATAAATATATGAACCAAAATTAGTATTAAATTTTTTTATATTATAATGTTAAACTTCAAAAAGTTCATTTTAAAATAAATTGAGGGTGTGCATAAATTTTGTTGAATACAAGAAAAAAAAAACAGCATATACAAATCAGGGAAGTTGCCATTATGCTTATAGTCCACTTGTTTTCCATCAACAAGATTGGGCTTGTAGTCTACAATTTTTCTTTTCCAATTTTTGAGCCCATATCCTTGTTTGGAGGAGCATGCTGGAATTTGACCCAGAACATTATTCTAAACAAGGATTTTTGTGACCCATACCTACCTTTGTATATATTTAAGTTGTACTACAAAACATTATATATTTTGGATAAACTCCCATGTGTTTTTGGATCAGACAATTTAGGAGAGTAATTAATTTATTTGGAGAATTTGAAATTCTTTCAAGAAAAGTGATATGTTTTGTATTAGGAAATTAAAAGAAGATTGAAATTGATAAATTTTAAAGAAGGTATTTCAAATAACTAAAATAGTAAAATTTGAAATTCACTAAAAAAGGAAAGAAATTGAAATTCCCCAAGTTGAGGAATTTCTCATTAAATAAGCAAAAAAGTCTATTCGTCCAAAAAGTAAAGTCGAATCGGGTCAAGTAGAAGGTCGAGAAGAGTTAATTTGATTCAAAGGTTGAGCTGGGTCGGCCTAGACTGAAGGTCAAGTCGGACAACAACAGACCAAAGGTTTAGTCGGGTTGGGTCAGGCCAAAGTTCGAGGCATGCTAGGTCGAGTTGAGTTGAAGGTTAAACCAAGCCAAATTGGATCGAAGGTTGAGCTGGACAAGGTCGGGTTGAAGTTCAAGTCAGGTCTGTACGAGCTGAAAGTGGAGTATGTCCGAACTAGACTGAAGGTTGGGATTGGTAAGGCTGAAGGTCAAGTCAAGTTGGGCCTGATCGAAGGTTGAGTTAAACCGAGCTAGGTCAGGTCAGAATGAGTTTGGTCGAAAGTCGAGTCAAGATGAATCGTACTAAATTAAATATTTAGTTAAGTTAGACTCAAAAATATAATTTAGTTAACTGTAAAATAAAAATTATTTTATTTTATCAAAATAAAAAAATTGAAATTTAAAATATTTCAATTACTTAGTTCAAGTTAATTATTTGAAAAATAAAAATAATTCAATTGCAAATAGTTCAATTAATAAGTATTTCAATTTTTGGTAATTGTTGAAATCTCACGTTCAATCACAAAGTCAAGTTATATCTTATATGTTTTTGTTTTGTTTTCGAAGAGTATATATTTATGGAAGTTTTTCACAAGTTAAATTAGCTTTTGTATAAATTAATATTAAAATTTAAAACAAATTATATGAAAAAGTTTATATAACAGTTTTGTAAAGAAGTTAATCTAGTTTTTTATTATAATTTCCTTGAATTATTTTATACAAAAGTTAAAGCATTAAATTAACTACCCAATTTAAGATTAATCCCAGTATTAGTTCATTTTTACTTTATTAATTTTAATTTTATGAAAAGCGTGATATAGGAGTAGTGGTAGACATGAATGGAAAATTTTGAAAAATGAAAGTATATATACAAAAGGGAAGGCTCTCGAAAAGAGAAACGATGAAGTGGTTTTTGAGTGAAAAAAATATGTTTTTTATATAAGTTTTGATGCGAAAGTAAAATTATTTATATCTAAAATTTTAATATATTTTGATATTCAAATTTTAATGAAGGAGTTAAAAAATAATTTAATGTAATTAAATTTTAAAAAATTATATATTGTTTATTTTTAAAATTTAGGAATTTAGACATAAACAAATTTTAATTTTATCGCTAAAATTTAAGAATTATAGACATTTAAAAAAATAATTAATAAGTTTGAGTATGTCTAGGACATTATATAAAATATAATAATATATTTTATATATAAAAGATGCAAACGTGACTATGTGACATGTTCTACTTCAACATAGAAAAAGGTTTAATGTTTAATTTCGTTATTAAACATTTTGTATTTGCTTCATGTTTTGTTTCGATAATACTTTTTAAAAAAACTAATAATAAATTAAAGTAAAGTAAACCTAGTTTATGTATTAATTAATATCTAATTTAAATAATTTAAATAATACAGAGTTTAAATTAGCTTAGGAATTAAAAAATATGAAATCATGTCAGAGGTCCCACGGTCCTTTACAAATAAGTGATGTATTTTTTTTCTCTTTAAATATAAAGGATAATGATTAGTTATTTTGCTATTTTTATAGATATAGAATCTCTCATTTATGCAACATGGTTGTTATTTTGACTATAGAACATGGACTATGTTAGTTTACCTTTTTGGACTTGATATTAGGAGGTGAAATAAGACTTTGTTTTAATAGTTTAGTAGTTCAACTTGAGTTGAAACAACATTAATAAGGGTTAAATAAAATTTTAGTTTTCAAATTATAGAATGAAATTGAATGTCATTCATGTCTCAAATTTTGATAATGTTTGATCTCTAAACATTGAAAATGAATAACTATATGTCTCATCATCAAAGAACGTTAAGAATTTGGTGATGTGACAAATGAAGTTATCACATGTCGACACGTGTGTGTCCACGTCAACAGATGACACATGTGACAACTTCGTTTTCCATATCAACACATCCTTATCGATTTTTGGTAATGAGGATTATATCCATTTATTTTTAAAGTTTAAGAATTAAGTTGATTCAAAGTTTGAGATATAGAAACAAAATTGAATATGACATAAAAGTTAAGAAACTAAACATTTTTAAAATGCCAAAATTTTGTATTTTGTATGGTTATAAATATTTTAAAATAAATTAAAAGTTTTTTTAAACCAAAAAAAAGAGCTTAAAAATATACATCAATTATTATTTAAGGCTTATTCTTTTCTCAATGTGTTTTGCTTTAGTTATTTTTATAATAATACTTTTAATTGAATAGGAAAAGTTATAATGACTAATCATTATTAAAAAGAGGACCAATATTACTAATAACACAATTTTAAATAACTTATTCTATAAGTAATAACACAATTTTAAAGATTTGTTGATATGTCAAATGATGTTGTTATGTCTGTCATGTGTCAACTTGAGACACACATGTATAAACATGTGGACATATACGTGGCGACTTCGTTAACTATTTTAATAAATTCTTAACACATCGTTAACTACATCAATAAATTCTTAACATCGTTTAGTACAAGGACTATATATATTTATTTTAAAGTTTGGGAACCAAAAACTATTAATGTTTGAAAACGGACACAAAATTCAATTTCACGTTATACTTTAGGGACTAAAAACACACTTAATCTTTAATTTAATAATTAAAAATATACATGTTTTAGAAAAATATATAGCATCATAATTTTATAATGCTAAACATTAAAAATAAACTTCTTAACATTTAAAATGCATATACAAATAAAGAAAAACATGTGTTTCATATTTAAATTAAAATTTCAACATATACATATAGTGACAAGTTTATATACAGAGTACAAAATGTGACTAATATTTTTAGTTGATCTTATTTTTTAAGAAAAAGGTTACAATTATAACATGATTTCTTCTTTTACTGGTTTGACTGATTTTTTAATTGATGTTGACAATTTAATATTAGTTCCACTAGTTTGATACCAGTTTTATATTTTACCAATTTTTCATCTAATCCAAATTGGCCACTCTGGTCCTGACAACCGTGGAAGTAAATTGACATAAAATGTGAATTTTTATATGATTATAAATCTTCTATAACTTATAGATGGTTTAGCCCAAATAATCTGGTTTTATATCTTACATCCTAAGGTCCATTCAACAGATTCAAGTATTTGGAATCAGCATAGAAAATAATAATATTGCAGAACCATAAGAGGCCATGAAACTGAATGTATGTTTGCTGTACTTACACAAAAAGCATGATTAATGGGATGTATGCATACCCTTCAATATACTAACTTCTTTTTAAGCCTTTGATCTCTACTTATAAACCCTTGCTCAAGCACACTCATAAAGCTCAAGCATGGTTTTTGAAGAAGGATAAAGTTTCAAATGCCGGCAAGTGTTTTAGAGCAAGAATGTACAGAACTGACTATATTAAGTATAAGAATGTCTAGAAAGATCTAAACAAGGACAACATAGATTTTGTGAAAGAACAAAAATGGTTGAATGTGGTAACTTGGGAAGCTATTTCATGCTTCTTTCCAAGGTTGACAAACGTGACAGCTCTTGATTGTTGGATGTTGGGTGATGCTCAGCTTCTTCTGCTTCATGCTCATCATGGTCCACTCTTACAATCAAGTTTGCTGTTGGTGAAACTGGAGACAGCTCAATGTCAGAATGGTCATCATCATAGGCTGACATGGTTCGAGTTGAGTGACCAGTGGTTTTGTAACGGTGAAGTTTGGGGCCAGAAGAGTGTACTGTTGAATCAGTGGTGCTTCCATCCATGGCTCGCACCTTGGAGTTTCCAAGTTTCACTCCCTGCTTCTTTTTCACTGCCATGTGCCATTTCTTCAATGCCTTTGATGTTTGTTCATCAAATATTGATTTTTTCATTCTTGAGCCCATCTGTTTGTGTTTACCATCATCATACTCCATAACGTTTGTGACCACAGAAAATAATAGCTCTGATCAAATACAAAAAAACCAGGAAACAAAACAAGGTGTTACCTGAGTAACAAGAGCATATAATGGAAGGGTGATATAGCTGCAGAGGCATAGTGCTGCAAGCCTTCAAACAACAAGAGAATAATTCATCAGATTAGTAGGGTAATATCATGGTTTATTATGGAAGGGAAGTGTAAATTCAAGACTTACCCTAATGCTACTTTCACTATTGCAAGCTTGTAGTCAGCGTGGAAACAATTTTTCAGCCCAAAAGAATACTGCAAAACAAAAAATCATTCATATATTATTCATCCATTTACCAAGATCTACTGGCTACAAAGGGATATATTGTTTAAGATCAGCAAGGTGTGAAGGATCAGTACCCATATCCACAAGAAATATGTTATTTGGAAAGCATTCTGCAAGATAAAAATAAATAAAAACTAGTTAGATACAAACATCAACGAGTCCAAAATTCAAAGCTCCAAAAATATTTTTCTCACTAGTACTAGGTTCAACGAGGATATTTTAATCTATCTGTTCAATAGCAAACCCTCAACACATCTTAAATAAATTTCAATAAACAACTGGAAGGTAAAATTTTAATTGCTTTTATGTCATTAGCTATGAACATTTGCCCTCTGGTAAAGCTGCATTTTGAACTCTAAACTTGAACGATTATACGTTTGCTCTGTGTTCCATCTGCTAAACGTTTAGTCAGGGTTCTGCTAGGAGGAAAGTAATTGAATACCTGAAACAAAGCAAAATGGATAAGATGAAGAACTAACTGAGGCCGACCAAACCAAAAATATCTGTCTGAGCCTTGAACAAGAGGAATCCCTTGGACAACTGCATGTCTCTCTGTTATTTCAATAGCCATCTTTGCCAGTGTGACTTGCAGTTTTGTTCCCACAGCCAAAATTATCTGAAATCAATCAAATGGATTGTAATTGTAAATCTTAATCAGTCTGAATGAAAATTATATTATTAGAAACAGAATACTTACCACAACAGGAATTAAGGATGCCCAGAACATAGCATGCCATCCTGCAAATTTTTACAAGGTTAACCAACTGTTATCCTTCAACTGAATAATTGTGAATTCCATAAAACTCCACTAAGAAAATTGTTGCTCACCATTAACATTTAGTAGCAGGAATACAACAAATGAAGCCCAGAGGATGGGACTGTCAACAGCATAGTGAGCAAGTATGTCAGACAAGTTACCATAGGAAAAATCATATATACAAACTTAGGGATGGCAACGGGGCGGGACGGGGACGGGTTTCACTATCCCATACCCATCCCCGCATAAAAAATTCATCTCCATCCCCATACCCAAACCCAACGGGTATCAAACTTTTTTCCCATCCCCATCCCCACCGGGTAACGGGTATAATCTCGTACCCATACCCGTACCCATGTTCTAACTACTTCAATATTAATTTTTATA
>Ga0214544_1003779_pt1 | contig 30869 bp, 12 predicted proteins | sample CNSS3metaG_FD_160074 | JGI IMG/M metagenome (GOLD analysis project Ga0214544, IMG submission 160074) | Root nodule microbial communities from cowpea collected in UCLA plant growth center, Los Angeles, California, USA - CNSS3 | ecosystem: Host-associated > Plants > Roots > Nodule | place: USA...
ATTTTTTGTTAAAGTTTTATTATTTTAATTTAAATTATTTTTTAATTTTATTTATTTTCTTGATATTATTATAATTATTTTATTTATATATTTCATGTGTATAGTATTTTATATTTTATTTGAATTTTTTAATTTTGTTTAAAATTTAAATATTTAATTTTAATCAAATTTTTTAAAATTTTTCAATTATATATTTTTTTATACTTTTAAATTTAATTTTTTTTTATATAATTTATTAAAAATTTAATAAAAATAAAAAAGAATTAAAAAAATCATATTTAAAATAACATATATAAATAATATGTAATTAATGAAATTTAAATTTTAAAAAAACAAATATATATATATATATATATATATATATATATATATATATATATATATATTTGTATATATTTTTTCTTTTTTATTTTTTTTTTAATTTAAAGTTTTATTATTTTAAAATGAATTTAAATATTAAATGAAGTAGAATAAATTTTTTATTCTTTTGTTTGTTTTATTTAAAGTTTAATATTATTTTAATTTTACTTATTTTTATATTTATATTTATTTTTTAGTATATTAAATAAAAATAAAATTATATATATAGATATTAATATTTTTAAAAAAATATATATTAAGAAATATGAAAACATAAAAAATAAATAAAATAATAAACAAAAAAAATCATTAAAAGTTAAAGAATATAAATTTTGAAAAGAATTAAAAATATTCAAAATAAAAATTTTTTTTGACTTACGGAAGTTAATTTCTGGAGAATGTTTTTTAACTTCCGGAAGTCGACTTCCGGGAATATCTTTTAACTTTCAGAAGTTGATTTTCGGGAATATTTTTTTACTTTCGGAAGTTGACTTCCAGTGATAATCTTTAACTTTCGAATTTGGTGATACATTTTGACTTCCGGATGTTGACTTCCGTTGATATATTTTGAGTTCCGGAAGTCATATATTTTGATTTCCGAAAGACATAATTTTGGGGGTGTGGTGTCTGCGGGTTTCCTTAAATGGTCAAAGGCTTTTTTGAAAATTTAAAGAAAGTTTGGAGGTGTAGAAGAAATTTTGGAGGTACAGGAAGAAAGACCCTAAGATGGCCTTATCCGAAAATCAGACGAAAAGCATTGATAATTCCGGGGGAGAGAGCCCAGCTGCAGGGGAAATTTTAGAGATTTTGAAAGTTTTTGAAATTGTAAACTTAATTTAAAAAAACAAAAATCTTTTAAAAATAACTAGATTCCACCATTTCTGGTGGAAGAAATAAAAGTGGAAGTCATGGTAGAAGCTATGTAACTAACTGTAGATACCATGTTAGAAAGTGTTAGAAAGGAGAGAAGAGAAAAGAGAAACATAATTTTATTGATTGAAAGCTTATGAAAAAATAAAACAATCTCTTAAACACAGAAAAAGTCAAAACAGTATATGTAGAAAGAGGAAACTAGCTTTATCACAATAATAGATAAAAATTGTTATATCAATTTATCTTAACAAAGACCATTTTATTTGTTTAAAAGTGTTAGGTTTATAAGGAAGAAGTTTATAAAGAGGGAGTTTCACTAAATAGAACAAACACTAATAAGAAACATGATCAAAATGTTAAAAGCTTTGAAGAGCATCTTCAAGAAAATGGAATCACTTTAATTTCTGAACTACTTTTTATAGGCCTTACTCTTCAACCTAAGATTCAAAAATTGTGATTCTATTGACAAAAATAAATAAATTTATATAAAAAAAATAAATCTAACTTTTAACCGGATAACTAATAAATTGTTATATCAGTTTATCTTATCAAGGAATTTTTTGTTTGTTAAAAAAAAAAAACGTAAGGAATAACATAAAACAAAACTATAGTTTGACATTTGAATTTAAATAGGGTTAAAACCAAAAAAACATATTGCGATGTCAGACTTTGTTTTCTAAACTAGTTTGTATAGGTCTTGTTTCTTAACCTAAGTCATGATTCTATTAAACAAAGAAAATAAATCTATGCATTTGGGCCGTTTAGCTATAAGTTTTAACACTGTAAAATATAATATTGCTTAGAATATTTTTAAAAGAAATAGTTTTATTTTAAACTTAGTTTAATTACATCTACCTCTATAATTCGGAATCATAAAAAATTAAATGTGTGTAATTAATGAAACAATATTTGATGAGTATTAGTAAGGAGATGCTCCAAACACACATGACCATGTGAACGATAGTAAGATTACAGATCAAACTTTTGAAAAAAAAAAATGTTTTATAAAATTCTCAAGTCACTGTTTCATAATTGACTGGATGGAGACACATAGTGCTATTGACACCTCTCGTTTAAAAACAAATCAACAACAACACTAAATAATGATCGACCATTCAATTTTGTACATCAACTCGCGGAGTTTCCAAAAGGAATAAAAAAATGCAAATTAATCTCACATGTTGGACTAGAAAAAATGTGCAGTATTAAAAAATATTAAAAATGCCAGCTTTGGGCTATTCTGTCAAAAACAATAGTGTTTCTAAACTGTATTTTTTAGGTTTTTCTTTTATTATTTTGAAAGTGGATTAGTGTAGGTCAAAAAGTGTAGACCATCATGCAGTCACGCATATGTACTCTGCACTTTTTGTTAGAGTTTTATTTGTTTATATATTTATTTATGCGCGTAAGTTGAAAACTAAAGGTTAATTTAAATGATAAAAAACTATTTTTTAAAGTATAAAAAGGGTTGAAAATGCTTGTTGACAGACAAGGACTATTGTCATCAAAAAAATAGCTTATGTTAGTTGGAAGAATCTATCATAATTTTACACCAATTATAACAAAAATAAAAATAAAAAAATCTAAGCTAAGGGATGTTAATAGGATTCATTAATTAACCAGGATTTCAAAGTAAAAAGTGCCTATTTCAAACAAATGAGTCAAAAGTTGAAGGGTAGCTTGCATTTCACGTTTCCTCTGATGAATCTCAATAATTACAATGCGACAACATAAACTTTTAAGACATGGTCAATGAGCTCTTCTCTTTCTTATTATTTCCCTTTTGGCAACACAAGCAATGTCAAAAATTCATGCAAACTTGCTGCTTTGGCAAAATTAAGCCAAATTGGCACTGTAAATAAGTAACACAATATATTAATTGCGATAAGAAAAGTGAATGCAAAATAAATGAGGATATTCGCTTCATTTTGAACTTTTATAAATCATAGCAACAGCCACCTTTGATATGATGTTCATTTCCTTTCTCATGACTAAAACAACGTTAGAGTCGCTTCAATTGCAAATAATAATAACAATGAAAAAACTAAGGATAACAAATCCCAAGTCCCAACATATCCAAATCTACATGAACATTGCAATGAAAGTATGAAACTGCACGAGTAGCATATGCATTCTGCAAACCATAAGTTAAAACCCCAGTGTAAGTAACTGTGTCTGATGTATCTTTGTACCTTTTCCTCCCTTGTAGCAAACCCAGCGCCAATATAACTTACGCTTCAAGAAGTTCAGCTTGCACGAATTCTATCCAGCCAATCAATGCTCTTCCGTGGCCTCTCAAACTGAACGTCAACACTTCTCCTAGATTTATCTTGGAACTCAATGCTTCTTGATTTATCATTGTACTCTACGCTTCTTCGGGACCTCTCCATCTGGTCAAATTGCACTCTTATCTTCTCTAACTTTTCAGTATTATTGAATTTGAATTCATGAAATTTCATCTTTTCTGTCCTATCAGTGCTTTTTCTTGGTTTGTCCCTCTGATCAGTACTCTTCCTAGGCGTTTCAAAGCAATCAGTACTTCCTCTGGATTGTTCAACTCTATCTACGCTTCTCCTGAAACTCACTCTTTGGGACGGTGGCTTTTCTACCGAGGATATGAATTTTCTGAGATGTCGTAAGTATTCAGGATAGAGTTCCAAATTACAGTGATTTCCTCCTTTGAGCCATAAAGGTTCGTATTTCTGTTGACACAGCTCCCACAACTGCTTGCCATGAGAGCAATCAACAACCTCATCAGCAGTTCCCTGAAGAGAGTGGAATGACCAGAGATTAGTAAAGCCACATGAAATGCTTTGTACCCAAAACTATGACCACAGAAAAGCAATGTTTGTTAAGTTACCATATTCACATGTACGGTTTCAAAAAGTTTATATCGGCAACAAAGGCTGATTTCTCTTAAAATTTTATGCAGAAATATCAGCAACAACGAACATATTTCTACATGTGTTAACTAGCTTGTGTGATACTGTTGTTCCCCATTTATCAACGCATTTCATGGTTTTTCATCACAAACGTTAACAGAAAAAAGGAGATGCTAATTAGTTACATGCAAGTTGTTTTTATTAGAAGAGGTTCTATTTGCCACACGAACACCAAGCCAGCACACTAAGCACGATCTTAAGGCCTACGACCATTATAGATGTTGATAAATTGGATACCAGTAAAAGGCATATAGTAACTAATGAAATCATGATTGTAAAATAAATAGTTAAGCAGAAAACTTAACATAATAAGCAAGGAATACTTACATGAATTACTAGCACCGGACACTTCACCAATGGAATTTTATCAATGTTCTGTAATATAACAACATGGAACTAAGCTCAGACACACCACATGCATAATCTTGAAATCAAATGACACCAAGTAAACAGGAAATGAAAATTTTAACCTTATAAATGTCAAACCAGTATGTCCGTTTCACAGGGTACATGACTCTCAGTCCTGATAGTATAGGACTGTGGAGAACAACAGCCCTTAGTCGGGGTAAACGGGAAGCAAGATCCAAAGTAGGACCGCTTCCAACAGATTGACCATAAAGGATGATATCTTCCTGCTTAGCACCATAGTTCTCTTCAAGATACTTATATACAGCTTCAATGTCAGCATAAGTATTATGCTCACTTGGCTGTGAAAATTATCCAGATTAGTTTTTCCATGAAACTGAATAAAATAAACAAGAAAGAAGTGCATACAGTAGTTACCTTCCCTGATGACTGTCCATAGCCAGAATAATCATATCTGCATGTGTTTGATACGATATGTTGAAAACGTTAGTGAAATATAAATTCTACAAACGATAAGCATGCATACTTCAAGTAACTTTTTATCATTTTCTTTGTTTGGGGGGCAGGTCCTCTAGATTAATTCAATCAAGTGAAGATCTACAAAATACAGTCTCAAATATGATTTCTGGTCATTTGACCTCCTCATTTGTAGCTCAATAAAACATCTGTTATGCAAACAATTATTTTACCACATAAAAAAGAAACATTCGAAAGAGAAAACAAAGACTGATGTTAGGGGGATAAAATTGAATGCAATACATTAGCATCTGATGGGCAATTTTTGGATGTTCAACTCAATAGTGAATTTTCTTTGCTAGCATTCCTAAATTAATCGACTTACACTTTCATTTGTTATTAAGGTGTTGCTGTAACCCCTGAAATCGCAGCATGAGGAATTGTAATCGTACAAGACATGCCAATTTGGGAAGTTCAGAAACTAACAACCCAACCATACCAACCCGTCTAAATATCACTTATAACAGCAAAGGGTTTTTCTAATACTAGAGCAAAACGTTCAAAACACGAGTTTTATTCTCATTGGAGATAAAGAAACAACTGTCACTTCTAGCAGAATGCAAAAGAAATCCTTCGAACATAATTAATGCAACACTTCAATTTACTTCATATTGACTAGCGTTCCACCAAACTTCGGCCAAAGGTAAAGAAAACCCATTCGAGAGTGAAAGCAAAAATTCAAACAAAAGGCTAGCTATATTCAGAATTCCAACTTCACATTCATCCCACTCTGTCGGCATATTCCTTTGTTGTTTCCCCACAAGTATCTCCTTCGACGAAAATCCGGTTCAAACTACTATCTACACTAGTCCCTTCCGCAAGGCTCAACCCCCAATTGGTCATTTAGCTGACAAATTGAGTAAAACAAACATTGAAAACGATCGAATAACACACTCCGAAATTCACCTGATCTACTTAACATAATCACACAGGAACCACACAAAAAATTATAAATTTAGTCCACTGGGCAACCAGGTCCACAAGAGGAACACCACAAGTGGAAATTACCAGAGCCCCAAATCCTAACAGATAAGATTCAAGTTAAAACATCATCTTTGACCAATGAACAACAAGCCCATCAACATCAACGACCAGACCCGAATCAAGCATCCCAAACCCAGAGAGAGAGAGAGAAAGAACTAGAAAGCGGGAAGTAAATACCCGATGAGATTGACGCGGAGGTGGATGCTCAACTCGACGAAGAGCTCGTACATCTGACCAATATCGGCTGCATTGCCGTGGGAGTAAAGGACGGTGGACTTAGCGGTGGGGTGCCGAACGTAGACGGCAACGATCTCCGTGCCTCGGCGGTTGGGGAAGCGGAGAACCTCCACGTTCTCCCGGTGCGGGAAAGGCTCCATGAGTAGCAGCCCCGTGGCCTCCTCCTTTACGAGCTTGTACGACGGCGGACTCGGAGGGAAGAACGCCAACTTGGCCGCCATTGAAGAAGTCACGCCACCCATCTTCTTCTTCCTTCGAAAAACTCACTCACTCAGTGGCTTCGATTCTCACATTCACCTTCACCTTTTTGGCGTGAAATGAACCTGACCTCACTCACTGGCAGGGTTTTATTTATTTATTATTTCTTATTTATTTATTTATTTATTGGTGGTAATTAATTAGTTTTTGATTTGTTTGGGGGGAAAATAACAGTGTCTGATGATGGAGTCGCATTCTTATATTATTATTCCTATTATTCCATTCCTATCTTTCTATTAATTAGTTGTCTCTTGTACAGTTCCACGTGTTATCCTTTTGGCCTGGTGTTTTTTCTTTCTCACTTGTGGTCTATTTATTTTCATTCTCCAACATCATCTCAATTCAACCATTTTATTTTTCTTTTCCACCACATTAAACTATAATAGTTTTATAAAAATATATATATTTTTTATTTAAAATGTTTATCTGACTTTGTTTGCTAACTTACTACAACTTGATATAACTTTAGTGAGAGACTTATCGGATCATATATATTTATGTACATTTGTTACTTTAAATTCTTGTTTTTTTCGTTTCAGCTTTTTAAAACAATAAAAAATAAAAACTAGAAATGGACAGCAATTTAATTACATTTAAAACTATTAAAAACACGTTTTCATAAATTCAAATTCCTTTGAATTTTTTTTTCTAATAGGAAATAAACATAAATTAACTTCTCATATTAAAAAAAACAATTATTAAGTTGTTTTAGACTATAATATATAGCTTTTGAGAATCTTGAAAATTTTGGTCTTTAATAAATAGTTAAATTTTAAATGATGAGATGGCATGACGTTTTTTTTAGTATATAAATAACTTTTTAATTTTAAGAAATGCATATTTGTGTATATTGAAATAATATTTTATGAATAAAAATTTTCATGAAATGTGTTCTTACCATGACACGTAGGGAAGTGGTTATTCTTTTTAATTGTTGTTGTTGTTGTGAGTAGTTTGATGACACATGGTGACTTAATAGACAGATTGGCACGAGAGAGGGTCTAAACTAGAGAAGTAGGTTAAAAGGCCCCTAAAGAAGTAAGATAAAAAAGAATAGAAATAGTTGAAAAGTGGAGCATGAAGAAGATTTGCATGATGAAGAAGTAAAAGGGGAAATGAAATGTATAATGAGGGGTGATGGTTAATTATTTGTTTGGGTGGAGGGCAGTGGAGCAGAGAAAGAGAAAGAGAAAGAAAGAGTAAAAAAAACAAAAAAGTGGAGAGTATGAATTAGTTAAATCATTTGATGGAGCAACAACAGGTTGTCCCATGTTCATGTCAAACTCAGGCCTGCTTCTCATTGTCCATCACCATCATTTCCTCCCAAGCAAGCACAAAAACTCAAATGGGTCCTCATCACAGGAATTAATATGTGTGTCCCATTTCATTCCACAATTTCTTTGCTTTGCTATCTATCTTTTTCCAATGCATTAACCACTACAATAATATGCAACAATTTCGATACACTTAGAAATAGGATAAATATGTTTTACTTTCAAATTAAAATTTCATTTTGTTTAAAATTTTGTTATAATTTAATTTTCAAACTTTCAAAATAAAAGTAAATTAATATAATCATTTAAATTTAATTATACTAGAGTTTGAATAGTTATTTATACCGACAAATACATTCTTACATTAATATTAACCGGAAAATGTGTGTAACACGTAAAAAAGTTAAACATAATTAAATTAAAAGAATTTTATTTATTTATTTATAAAATATTCAATATAACAAAATACGTCAAAAAAAATTAAAACTATATTTAATTTTGAAATCAATAACATATTTAATCTTGAAATCAAGAACAATTTAATTATATGTTTTTCAAAATTCTGAAAAAGTTTGAAATTTTAAGAGAGATAATATTTTAAATGCATTGGAAATAAAAATTTCCTTAATTCTCAATGAGTACTTGTTCCGTAATATAATAATTTGCGAAATAAAAGCAATTTAAATATACTTAAATTCTTGAGCTTGAAATTTAAAATCAAAAGCAATTTGAATAACTTAACATCTCAAAATCATGCATTTATAAGTCTTTTTCGTACAAAATACCGAACTTTCTCACATTTCATTGGGGCAAAAACATAACATAACATGTTCCTTAACCATTAATTCTTCATAAGATAGGGTATAATACAATAGAATAGCACTTTGTCTCTCTTTTTCCCTTTATTTAATTGGATTAAGAAGAATCTTTGTTGGGAATTTTTGAACAAAGAAGCTGGTTTAGGGGTAAAGCAGAGTCCATGAAAGCCTCCAATTGTCTTGAATCTGAGAATCCGAAGGCTGAAGGTTGGGACTCTGGGCCCCACTTTGAGGGCAACAACATTTTCATAGTTCTGTTCCTCTGTGCCATGTTTAGGCTGTCACATGCAAACATACAACCATGCAAGGTACCAAGACAAACCAATAAGATTAATTAAAATAGTAGTGAATGGAAGGGTCGTATTCCGACACAGAATTAAATCAAATCAACCCAACTTATGTCTCTGCCTATCTGCACATTTTCAACTTCCCAAACACCAATTTTTATTTCTAGTAACAAAACCCTCATCGTAATAATGCAGTTTATGCATTTATTTTTAACGTGTTGCAGAGCTTTGGTGTAGCAGAGAAGTAAGGCTATGGTATAAAGACACACTCAATGTGGAGGCTATAGCAGATAAAATAACGTAATTTTTATGTTTTTAATGATCCATTTTTAAAAAAATAAAAAAAAATGAATTAAAGTTCAGTGATATTTTTTTCAAAAAAAGTCACTGAAATCCGCTCCGATAGTCAATGTAGATGTATATAAACCGAGAGTTGCATTGATCGCGGTAAGATAAAGAAGACACTTTTCACTTTTGCCAAGAAACGAGGCTTTGCGTGACTGAATGTGTATGCATTGATGTTTTTCACAAGGTTGGTGCAAAGAGTCAAATTATAGGTAACCCTTCTCCATTTATCTGAATTATCTTTCTTCAATTTCACACGTAAATTCAAAATGTAAAAGTATTTAAATACTTCTTTTCCTTTTTTATCTTTATTTCTTTAAAGGGTATTTTGCAGAACGAAAAAGTAGCAAATTTTTTATTCTAATAAAATAGATGTATAAGATTTATTTTATTTATTTTTCTCTTTATCCACACAATAGGTATATGTGTTGGATCCTTAAACTCTTTTGTTTTATTTTTCTTGGCGGAATCAATGTCATGTTCACTCCATATTAGCGCATTCAATACAAGCACTGTAAGAAACTAAACAATAGAATAAGGATTAAGAAAAAATTAATAATAATAATACACAATAAAATAATGTGATTCAGCAGAATATTAATGAATTCTAGTGAGCAAATTTATTATGACCAAATTATTCTCTTTTTATATTATTTGGTATAAGAAAAATAATTTTTTTATTTTTATAAAATGGTTATATAAGTTCATTTTATTTATTTTTCTATTTACATATACGTGTTAGATATGTAAACTCTCTACTTTTTAACAAAATTAATGTCTAAGTTCGCTAAATATTAACACATTCAACATAAGCATAAAAAGTATTTATAATTTATGTTGGTTGGAAATTTTTAAGAAAAGACAAAGTTATAAAAAGAATTTTAGAAGTTATAACTTAAGTATATTTTATTCTTTTAAGACTAAATACTCATGCATGTAACCATTCTGGTTAATCACTTGACGTTGTATTTGAAAAAAAAATCAATTTGCTAAGAATATTATTACAAAATCTTTGTGAATTATGTTGCATATATCATATCACACACGACTTCTAATACACATACAAGACGACCCTCCACCAAATGAGTTTATAGAAAGATTTTCTTTAAACGAATATCTCGGACGATTTTTATTGGATAAGTTATTAAATGATCTTTAACCAAATGACCATAAATGGTAGATGATCATGTACTACTAGATGATCTTACTCAATTAGATGATTTTGAATGAATTTTTACAAAAACCAATCTATACATTTTCTTCTACTTATTCTCTTTTCATTTTGCTCTATTACCTTTTTCTCTTTAAAGTTATCCCTATCCTCTCTTTCAAGTATAAACTTACTTCCCATCTTTTACATAAATAAATCTTACCAACTACAAGATGACCAATGAATAGTATTTCTAACCAATCATATTTCAATCTAGAATAAGTTTATTCTTAATTCACTTTCACCTCTTGAGTTTTCTTGGACATTTGCCTCCCGATTTCTTCAATGAACATCAATTTCAACATTTCCCTACATAGAAAACAACAAATTTAGTAAAAATATTTTGCAACCAAACTTTACATGTAATCCTTTATGAAGAAAAAAAAAAAGTGTTCCTACTAGATAAATATATACCCAAGAGAACACAAAGTATATTCGAGCCAAGGAATTTATGGGTCACATGCATCTACGAATCTTCCTTCCGAAGTATCCTCTTCTGATGTGATGAGATAGTCCCGGCAGGGAGCTTGCAAAGCTACCCCGACGTCCAAGTTAGTTTTTAGACAATACAGATAAAATAGTAACAATAATGAACAATTTTTTTACCTCATGAATAGTGCATTTTATACTACCTGTATGAGCCTAACTTCATGGGCCTAGGGTTTATGACAACTGTTGGCTTTGGGATTTCCCTAATCAACTTTTATTATCTTAAATCTCTCTCTTATCTTTTAATTTGCCAACTAGGATATGTACTATCAACCAATCTTTTCCGGTGCTTTAGTGGAGAAATTATGATTGCCTTTAAGGTTGTCATTGTCTCACCCCTCATCCGCTTTTCGTCAGGCCGAGGTTTCCTCTCCCATTTCCTAGCATTTCTTACTAATGTACACTTCTCTAGTTCAGATATATCAAGGCTGAGGTTTCCTCTCCCACTTTCTAGTATTACTTAGTAACGTGTACTTCTCTGGTTCAAATATGTCAAAGTTTCTCTTGGCTACTGCCCCTGTCATGTTTCTTGGGTCGGAGTATACTCTGCCCTTTGGTCCAAGGCATATTTGGTGGTACAAGAGGTTCTCTCTACCCAATGTGTACAAAAAGTAACATTTATAAGTAGATAAAAAGAATGTTACCCATTAAGTGAGTAAAAGATAACTTTTGGTAAATTAAAATTGTTTTATTATAATTTTTCTATTAAAAATGTATTTAAATCTTTTAAATAATATTTTTTAATAGTTTCAAATGAAGTAAATTAAATTATATATTTCAATTTAAGAAATGTAATAGTTACTTCTTTTAGCAATAAAACTGTAATTTATTTTAATAGTTTAAATGGCTTAAGTTGTACTTCCTTAATTTCTTTTTATATTCTTTTAAGGTTGTCTTTTAAAAGAAATATACAATAAATTTCCTTATTATAGTATACGGCTTACGTTGTACTTTGTGATGTATGGATACGATATGTGTATCGGATACGACACGTATCTGACACGTCGATACGTTTATTTTAAAAATAATAGAATACGATATGTGATAGATACACGATATTGAAAAGTATAGATTAATTCTTAATATATATATATATATATATATATATATATATATATATATATATATATATATATATATATATATATATATATATATATAAAATAAAAATATATATATATGAATCCAAATTAAAACCATATGTACTAAAGTTGTCAACATAAAAAAATAAAAATCATTGTCATTGTAAAAATATCACTATACGAAAACTTTCAAACAATGACCAATTTTAGTAACAAAAAATATGTTAGAGACCAATTTTCTAATTAGAGACCAATTATTTTAGTAGTCAAAATATTGGTAGCTAATGTTAGTGACCAATTTAAAAACCAATTCATAATAAAAAAACTATTTTAATTACCAATTTAGACACCAATTATAATTGTTTTGAACTATTTTAGTTGCAAATAATTTTTAGCTTTTAAATTGGTACTTAAATTGATCACTATATAATGACTAATTATTTTTTGTCACTAAAATTTGTCATTATTCAAATATTTTATTGAATTTTACCATGACTTTATAAATTAGATACTTCATTACTTCACTGATAAGTATCGATAAAGTATCATAAAGTATTAGACACGGACACATGTCATATACATATACGTGATCCAAATTGAAGTATGGGTGCATCATAGATTTTACTTCTTTTAGCAAGAAAACTATAATTTATTTTAATAGTTTAAATGGCTTAAGTTGTACTTCCTTAATTTTTTTTATATTCTTTTAAGGTTGTTTTTGAAAAGAAATGTACAATAAATTTTCTTATTATAGTAAAAAAGTTGAAATTTTCTTTATTTTACTTCTTTCCCTTTCCATCTATGTGTAAATTATTTAAATATTAGACACGTACAAATATAATTGGTAAAAGAGTAATTAAAAGTCATTTTTAACTTCATATGTAATAAAAGAGTATGCACTAATTTTCATTTTTAAGAGACATAAGAGTCTTTTTTTCTTTTTAGGTTCCTAAAATTATCATGTTTTTCAATCCTAACTAGTGTTTATTTAGGTCAAATGTATTTGGATGCATGAATTTATAAAGTTTTAATGAGTTATAACCACTTCCTTATGTGTATATTTATTAGAGGTGACAAAGCGGGTCAATCTGACCCATTTTATCTCGACCTGTTGTGACATGAAAACGAATAGAAAAGTGAAGCCCGTCACGTATCTAGATAGGCTGACGGGCTGGCATACTAGTTTTGAGTTTTTTTCTTTTTTGTTTGCATGTTTTGCTGTTAAATGGAAACACAAGTGCATAATCTCTTTGAGCATGCAACCACAATGGAAATGCATGTGCAACAAAAAATAGGAGATTGCAAAATCAGAGCAAATCAAGGTAAATCAAGACAAAAATCATCACTAAAAAAATTCAGAATTCATAAACACACATTACAGATGTAGAAACCTCAATCTGAGAAAAATAAAATTAGGGGTAAATAAGGTAAAATTAGGACAACCCGTAAACAGTGGTGAAGAAAATAGGAAAAAGTTAGCGCCAATAAAGAGAAATTAGGGAAAATTATGGTGGGCATCTTGTTCTTACTCTCCCTTTGGACTCGCGTGGTGTGTTCTTGATCTCGTACTAGTTTTGCACAACAAACCTGTTTGTGGTGGCTGCCACTACTCTCAAAATCATCGTTGTTATGGGAACTAGCGTCACTCTCCCTTGCACCGCATGACCATCTCATCTGTCAATCGCACGTGGTGGTTGATCTTATATGGTGGTGGTCTATTTCTGTGTGGGGGTGAACCAAGCTCGCATTTTTCGTGCGGTGGTGGTGGCTCCCAAGGGGTGTGTGGTGTTCAGAATCTATGTGTGAGGGTAACCCAAATTGTAGCTATATTTGTTTGTTTGTCAAAGGTACAACCTATTGTGCGTGAGTGAGCAACAACACATGTGGTTTACTTAAAAAAAAAAAACGGATTGTAGTGGGTTGGTGGGTTGTGCGAGCCAGGTTGTTGCGGGCTGGTGGGTTGAAATCTCTAACCCGACGCTTTTTTTTGTCGGGCTAGCCCGTCGAGCTTGACCCATTTTGCTATCCCTAATATTTATGTAATTGATATTCTTCTTTGTCAACTCTCTTTAACTTTTTGTTTTGTTTTATTTCATTTTAAATAGGATTATATATACAGTGAGTAAAGGAGGGAGGAGAGACACACAAAATTCATAAATAATATTGTCACTTAGACCATATCTTCAACAACTTTTGTTAAAAGAAGGAGAAGAGGTATATAAAGATATATAATACCTAATGAGTTTGTTTTTTAGCAAATAAGTATGGAGGAGGTGACTTTTGTAGGATACATTAATTGTCCCTAATAGAGGTTAGGTTTTAAATTACAATCGAATTATGAGACTGAAGTTTATACACTCTTAAGTAAAAATAATTGTGTTTTGTTTTATTTCATTATAAATAGGATAATATATACAGTGAGTAAAGGAGGGAGGAGAGACACACAAAATTCATAAATAATATTGTCACTTAAACGATATCTTCAACAACTTTTGTTAAAGGAAAGAGAACGGGTGTATAAAGATATATAATACCTAATGAGTTTGTTTTTTAGCAAATAAGTATGGAGGATGTGACTTTTGTAGGATACATCAATTGTCTCTAATAGAGGTTAGGTTTTAAATTACAATAAAATTATGAGATTGGAGTTTATACACTCTTAAGTAAAAAGAAATGTGTTTTAATTATCACTTATAACTTTTGAATAGTAAACATTCAATCCAACCAGACTACAAAATAAAGGTTCTTCATTATCATAATTCCCTACTTCCCTTGTGCTCCTAAAAAATTATTAGTATGGTGGTATGACATTCACTTTATTATCTATTTATTTGTATTTTATTTTTATTTATCAATTAAAAATAACATTTTTCAAAAATTGTTAATAGATGAAAACCATAGTATTTCAAACATAAAATTTTAATCTGTATATTTAAACATGTATTATAATGGATTTAAGTAATAATATAAAGGGATTCAGGTGATGGTATGTTCAATACATAATTATGCTCTACACCTATGAGATTCAACTAAGGAGATTGCCTAGCTTGGTTATCGAAATTTACCTTATCTTGAATAATATACTTTTTAATATCATGTAAACTCAATTAGATTATAAAACTCTTGAGTTTACATAAACCTTTATTTTATTATATTGAGTTTACATAACCTTTTGAAACTTTTGGCAATATAGCATCTAAAATACGAACTTCTAAAAAAAGAATAATTTTTTTTGAGAATGCAACACCTCAAACCCAATACTAATTCATTGAACAAACTAATTAATACAAGCAATCTCGATACAAACGTACGCAAAAACTAGACATAGTATAATATCAAGGCACAATGCATATTAAATTTCAAAATTAACAAAGCCAAAATTATAAAGAGTAAAAGAGAAGCTACCAAGACAAAAAGAAAAAAGAAATGGGGGAGCTAGCGAGATGACACAACTGAAAGGAGAGACACGTGTGGTAACAACCTAAATCAAAGGTGAACTCGTTGCCAATGGCACAATACAGTAAAGGAGACAGAGAAAGTAGAATGACGAATGACAATAAAAAATAAAATAAAGTTACCCATTTCACTATCCCTTATTTTTCACTCCTTCCTTAATCATTACAATGATTTATTTGTTTGAAACAATATTAATTAACAATCACAACATAATCTAATTCATTCAACTCAAACCAAATTGAAAAACAAATCTCTTAATTTGTTTAAGTTACAGTTATAACTAATTTAAAAGTTGAATTCTGGATAATAGCAGTTCAAATACTGTATTTAAGCTTGTAAAACTTAAACTATTTAAAGTGAATCGAATACAAAAAAAACAAATACAAAAATAATAATGAAAACTAAACTAAGTGACACTTCTTCATATGTATGAGTATACTTTTGAAATTATTCATTAATTTTTTTTTAATTTAATTGTAGTCTTCTTTTTTTTATTTATTTCATTAGGTGATATACTCATATTCAATCTAACCAAAGTTAAAAAATTAAATTAAGTTGAAACAAATTGGAGTTAAAAGAAAAATATTTAATAAAAAAAATAAACATTATTTTAGAGGTTCCAGAGACACGTGAAACTAATTAGGAAGAAACAAAGAACGAGGTCGTTTATCCCTCAACTTCGGCCACCTGGGCCATGGGCTTCCGTTTCATCCAACATTTATATAAAATGGACCATAACAAGACTACATGTGTCCAACACTCTAAGCCTATCTCGTAAATGTTCGGTTACATCAACATGTTGTTGCCCCTACCACACAACATACTTAGATCACAGGAACAACCTCATCCCCACCAAAAAAAAAAAAATCACATGAAATACCTGACCAAACAAATCAAGAAAATCGCATAATTCTATGTATGATTGAGTATATTCAATGCAAATCTCAATTAACAATGACACACAGTTAAAGATAGGTGCACGAACACGTAATCGAATTGATTCATTCAATAACTGGAAAAGAAAACTACGCATTGAAAACAGCAACAATAATTGATTTCACAACTCACTGGTAGAATGACAAATCGAAGTTGAAAAGATTAATGAGAGAAATAAAAATTTTATTGTTGTTCACCAAAACGATGAATTATTGCTAGCTGTATCCAATTAATCTGTGTTACATTGAAGAGGATAAAGGGGAGGGTGAGACCGCATGTTGCCTCTTACGGATGGTGGCGCACGTGCGACCCGCCAGGAGCGTGTGAAAATCGTAAGGCCTGAACGTGCGCGCCACGTGGCGTTCCACGTTTTGTTCGTTGTCGTGGAAGATGTGACAGAGCGCCGCCACGTAATCTGGTGGCAGTTTCCCCGTTGTGCGGAGGAATATAGCAACGGAGCGAAACAAGTCTCTGCAGATGATGCGACTTATATCTAAGCGTGAACGGGATTCTGAATCGGCCGGTGGTGGAGGAGGGGGATCCAGTTGCAGTCTCAGGCAGCGTTCTACGGTGGTGGAGATGGGTGTGGCCACCGTATTCACACTTCCCGTCACCAGAAGAAGCATGATTGAAAGAAAAAGGGTTGTAGGTGAAAAAGAAGACATTGTTGATTGGGGCGTGTGAACATGAACCTGTTGCTAACGTTGTCGATTCAGATTTCTAACTTTTTCTGTTCTTATTGAGTTTCATCTTTTCTGGTTGGCTGTTTCTTACATCCAGAGGTTACAAAATAATCTAGGAACCGATCACGTAGCACAAGGAGTTAAACGTTAATTTTAAAAAAATTAAAATTAAAATATGTAGTTTCAATCTTTAGTTAATATTAATTAATAAAATTAATTTTCATTTTAAATATAATAATTTAATATAGAAATTAAATCCCTCTATATATTGTATATATTTTTTATTATAATACTTTTATTTTGAATATAATGATTATTAACAAATTTTAAAATTCGGCTATTTATAAATTTAATTATTTGTTGTCTTTTTTGAAAAGAAATATACTGAAAATTTGGAAGTACTTTTGAAAAACGGTAAATAATTACGTTTAAAGATTAAAATAACAACAAATGTGTCAATACGCACAAATGTTAACTTCAAAGAGAAGATAAGAATGAAAAATAATTGAATTGTAGTTTTAGGGAAATGGATTAAGTAACTTCTAGATATAGGAATTGCACTTTGTCTTTCATTATTATAACTTATTGATTAAACTAACATTTTAGATGGAACAAAGTATCTTAAAATTAATAAGTTTATTATAACAATGGTGTAAAAGCCTGTTTACGTGCTTTGAAAATTTATTATGAATATTAAATTGCATTATTGCAATCTTACTGCTTGAAAGTAGCTTGTTAGAATATCATCACTGGTCGTAAATTATGTATTTCAATTTGTCTTGGAAATCAACGTTCGAATGTTTCCAATAGTTCAGTGTGTACTCTTTCAAAGGGACGAAACTTATCTTGCTCAAGTTACGAGATATAGATCTCCTGAACTTTTAGTTCTTCAATAATTTTGATAATTTACTTTGAAAAATTGATTTTTTAACACGATTTCGCTCGAATATATTTTAACAGCCAATAAGATTTTTAAAATATGAAATTATGTTAATTTAAAATATTTAAATTTATTTGATAGATTTAATTTTCGAAAAATGATGAAATCACAATTATGGAGTTTCTGAAAAGCCAACTTAAAGGGTGAAGATGGTAAAATATTCGTTTTAGCATCAGAAAGTAAAGGCTTCAAAATTTTTATAATACTAATGTTGATCTATTAAATTAATTATAAAATTATGTTTAAAAGAAAAAAATATTTTAAAATTATGTTTAGTATAAATATAATTTTATTAAATTAATTATAACTTTATGTTTGTGAATTAATTAAATTATTATTGGTGTTCGTTAATTTTTATTAATATTAAAAATTATATTTAATGAGTTAAAATATTTTTTCAATAAATGATAATTTTGTTTAGGAAAAATAAATGATTAGTTTACTATGTTATCTTATAATCAATTTTAATTTCTATTTTCTTCTTTCATTTATGTGACATCTCATTTACTAATTTTACTCCTTTCTCTTGTTTTCTTAGTTATTCTTTTGAGGTTTTGAGAGATTTTAGTTCTTGAATCTTATGTTTGTACTAATCTTTTTATTCTTATTTATGGTTAGTAGGTTTTTATTTCTATTTGTGTTGTTGTTTTTATTATATTTGTTGAATTTGTATTAGGATTATTAATTTGTTTCTTTTGTTCCGTGATATGTTTTTCGGTACTTTTCGATTTATGAGTTTTAAGAGTTTTTTTACATATATTTTGAGAGTTTTTCTACATATATTTTGATAAGGAATTAGAATTTTTATTTGGATTGAATTACAAAGCTATTAATTAGGTTAGGATTTGACATTTTGGTGGATAATGAAGATAAAATCTTTAATAAAATAAGGGATAAACATGAGTTGGAATTCAAAAATATTGTGAAAGTTAAATGAAATTAATTACAACAATTGCAAAGCTACTAATTAGGTTAGAGTTTGACCTTTTGGTGGATAATGAAGATAAAATCTTTAATGAAATAAGCAATGAATACGAGTTGGAATTCAAAGATACTGTAAAAGTTAAATGAAATTAATTACAACAATTTAATAGATAATTTTTGCATAAAAAAAAGCTCAAAAAATAAAATTTAACTAAAAGGTCTTATTCTTAAGTTTGTTTTAAGCATTCCAAATCCTTGAGCTGTCCATGTGTTCTTCTTAGTGTGTTTTATAAAATTTGTTTAATTGTTTGAAAAGTATGTGTTAACTTGCTTGAGTTTTAAAACATTAAAATATGTTTATAATGTTTTGGACGTAACTTTGGTTATTTATGAAATGAGAAATTAAAAATAGTCCAAAGATAGTTTGTCGTGAAAAGTCAAATAAATATTAGCAGTTAAGTATTTTTAGTGTGATTTATAATCGTTGAAATGAGCTTTGTATGAATGATTATAAAGATATATTAGGATACATAGTTAAGAACGGAAGACTTTGAGAATGGTGAAATTATCGAAAATTTGGTTTATATATTTGATTTGAGAGTAATTATACGTTTTAAATAAAATTGTTGAAGAAATATAAAAGGATTGATACCATATTTGGAAATCTTAAGTTCAACTATTTAGGGAAAATTGATAAGAGATTATGTTGGTGGATGTCAAAACTTGACACTCAAAAGGTGAACAAGAAAAGGAGAATCAAGTTTAACATTGTAATTTTTGTTTTTCTAAAGTTTATGGCTAAGGTCAGATAATTAAATAATTATTTTTTAAATAAAATTGTCACCACTTTATTTAAAATATCAAAATAAAAAGAATCAAATGTTTAATTTCTTGACGAAATTGTAATAATATTATGAAACAAAAATTTAAGACCATCCAACTTGCCCCGACTCTCATCTTTTACTATTTGTGTATTTCCTCCTAAACTTTTTTTTGTTCCATGTAAATAACATGATCATTACAGTAAAAAAAAAATACAGACACAAACAAGAAAAAAAAAAGAAGCTAATATAACAAAGAAAAAACTTCAGTTTTTAAAATAAACTCATAAAACATTTTAAATTCCAAACATCTAAAAAATATATATAGCCTTTTCAAGAATCCTTTCTTTCGTTAAAAGTAAAATATATGAAAGTTTACCATGTAGACTATCAGGAAAGACAGACAAGTCACAACATACAAGCTTAAAAACATTGCATTTTCTAGTTAGAGCTTTTCCCATATTACTTTCACACATCTAATTTTTGAATTAGAAAATGAAACTCGCTTCCAACTTAATAGTAAAAAACAAAACCTAAAACTTTAGAAGATGAAAATGAAAAGCGAGTAAAACAAAAAAATAAACCAAATATTACATTCAAACTTGCTTTCACACAACTACAACCTTCATAACAAAAACTGAACTCGCTCATTAAGAGCTACAGCCTTTCTGACCAATCTAACAAACTCAGACTCGCTTAGAGTCCTACAACCTCCCTGAAATAAACTCAGACTCATATAAAGCCTTATAACTCCCCTGACCAATGGAGCAAACTCAAACTCACACAGAGTCCTATGGCTTCCCCGACCAATGGAACAAACTCAAACTCATACAGTATCCTACAACCTTACCAGTTAATGAAACAAATCGTTCTTCCAAGTAGTCTATCCAAGTTATTGGAACAAATCACATATTCACAAAAAATACACACGTTTTCGAAAACCCATTTACTTAATCCAGGCATCAAAAATACTCATGAAATTCAAAATATCAAAATCTTTCTTTTATAATCACAAATTTAAAAACAAGTTAAAGTCACCTCACAGAACCCATTAACCACTTAAAAAAATTGTCTTTATCAATTTTCAAGCATACTCAATTAAACTCCCATACCCTAAATTAGTATCAAAACCAAAAAATCTTTACATGGCTCACATAAAACTCTTTTAAACAACAAGAAAACATAAAATTAACATCATCACAACATAAATCAAAACAAATTTTCCCATTTCATAAAAGTTATTTTGTAAAACCATACCCTACATCCTAAACCTTCATTAACCCAAAAGAAACATGATTTTCATGGTCAAAATTGCTAAAACCATGTTTTCAACACTAATAATGTAAAACAAAAAATTTAGTTATCTTCCCTTACAACTCAAGTTTTTTACAAAAAACATAACTTCTCTACCATACATTCATCAAGAAAAAACCTAAACTTTTGTTTTTACACATCAATAGAAAATACAATTTCAACATCACATTAACATCAAAACAAAAGACATGCCAACTTCCCTTACTTGAATATTCAAATGTTGCAACTAAACCATTCACCTTTCACTTGGCTCTCTTCAACACATTTCTCTTCCAAAACAAAGCCACTCACGTTTCCACTCTCTTAAACCATTAAAACTATTATATTTCAAGAGCCTTACCACCCCTTAACCTAGCTCAACTATTTACAAGAACCCTGAGCCTACCAAATACAAGATTTGTTCATGATTCAATGGCCAAAATGCTTAAAGATAGTTTCTGCGATTCATAGGTCAAATTCAACTTATACACTCATTGTTATCCATTAAATCTTGAGGGGTTTTATTTATAATCTTCTTAATCAAATAATTATTCACAAAATTTCTCTATCTTCATAAAAATCCTCAAAAATCGGCCAACAAAATATAATTCTCTCCGAAAAAAATTGCACCACTTAAGCCCACTAGATTTTTAAAAGCTATTTTCACTTAACAAGAGTTTGCCCAACAAATAAGGCCACGAACTCACCTAACGAGTGTTATTTGTGACCAACTAAAGATAAATATTATCTCTCCCTAATATTTGAACTTGAGGCCTCCCATTTACCAAACAAGTGTTCTATCCAACTAAGCTACAATCCCATTTTTTACTAATTGTTATAATTTTATAAAGTCTTACATTGAGCTTCTTAGAAACAAAAGATTCGTATACACAGGTGAAGTCTTCAACATCAATACTTGATTTCATATACATTCTCTCCTTGACCTTGCACTCCTTAATCCTAACTAACTTAACCATACTATTGAAACATATATGAAATGATGAAATACAAATTCTTCAACAACTCTCGTAGTAGTAAAGTTTAAGAGGTAGGTGATGATTTTCCCAAGTACCTAGAAATACACATGATTGCACATTTGGGGAAATAAATGTTTTTTTTATGACGGGTTCAAAGCCCTCGTGAATAAGAGCTTAACACTTCATTTTGGAAGAACTAACCATTTCTTTCCTTACCAATGACATAATAGAAACCACCATACTGATAATGGGGGAAGAAAGGATGTTTCTTCTACCTCTAAAGAAGCGAACTTGGTACGACTGGAAGACAAGTCTTCTCTGATAATTGTAACCTCTCTACTAACTGAGGGGCTATTTCAAAAAGAAGAGGAAACCACTAGAAACGTACCTAGAATGTTAAATAGCGATGAAAGAAGGGTGACAAAACTTACACAAATGGTTGAATTAAGAAAATAAATACATACCAAGTAGTTAAAACATTTAAAAAATGCTTCAACTCTCACAAAGCGACATGACAAGCCAAATGTCATGTTTCGAGGCTAGCGTGACACAAAACTTCGAGTAAGAGCTTAGTTCTATAAAAGGTAGTAAAGTATTGACCTTGGTTACAAAACTTCGAAACAGCGAAAATTCAACCTCGAACTTTATCACTCAAAGGAAATCAAAGTCAATCACCCATAACTTGATCCATTGCACTTTATTATTGCTTCTAAGCTTGGAAGCTTGTATACCTACCCTATTTAGATATACTCAAACTTCGAGATATCCAGAGTTGACATTAAGATATGTGGAGAAGAATATACAAATAAATATAATATACATGAACAACTCAGATAAATTTAAATACTTACTAATATCATTCTAAAGACATTCTAGGAAACATAATCTATTACTATTCTTTATCCATGAACCTAAAGACATATAAATATAAAATAAGAACATTGATTCAAACTCACTTATATACCATTATATTTCAATATTCTCTTTAAACTCTTATTGATTTAAGTGTTATAAAATCTTCTACAGTATATCTCTTGTTTATTTGTCTCAAAATAAAAACTCAATTCTTTCTCATCATAATCATGAGCTCGATAAGAACACACCATCCATTCTGAATAAGAACATTGCATGAAGACACCTAAATACCGAGTATCTAAATCATGAATATACCCATACATAAAACAACGTAATTAAGTATCTCACAATCAACTACATTCAAAAGGTAAACTTTAACTTTAGACTCATTAAATGAAAGGACAACTAAACAACTAAAAAAAATGTACTTTGTAATTCAATTATTTATGAATAAAAAATTGGTATATATGTTATAAGTATTAGCCAAATTACTGAATAAAATAAATATATTTAGTTTCTGTTGATATTTTCAGTTTTTAATATCTTATAATTAAATTTGATTATATATATATATATTAATTTTTTTCTATTTACTAGTCAAAATAATAAGAAATTGCATTTCTTATTTATTCTTCATCATCTAAAATTCTGGAAGGTCTTGCTCTTCTTCGTCCACAAGCTTTTATACCGCTTTTGGAACTCCTCCTTGATTGAGATAAGTGAGAGATGATTACCTAAAAGTACTCCGACGCTCAAGTCAACGATCAGAGAATAAATATATGATAATATCAAATGATAGTAAAATAGCTCAAGATACATGTTACTTGCTTTCTAATCCTCTTTATATACATTATTCTCATTTACTCCATGTAGTAATGTTTAGATTCCATCCATTCATAAATACCTTATTATAACTTTCGTAACGCCTCAAATGCTAATTATTAGAAGTCTTAACTGCACAATTCTGATCATAATTTTATATCCAGATATGGTTGAGACATACTCGACTTACTCGCTACTGATATGGTGTCGATCCTTTTATGCTTGGAGGTTCCTATCCAACCATTTATTGAGCCTAGCCGAGATATGTTCAGCCACCATAGGCCAAGAACATGTCGATCTCTTCCTGCCCAGTACAATCTTTATTATTCATATACTTGATTTTGTAATGGCTCATCACTTTCGATTTATCTTTATTTATTTTTTATATCCATAAACAGAGTTTCACGTTTTTCTTTTAAATAGTCTACGAATAATTAAAATATATTTGTATCAATATAACATTATTTATAAAGTATAATATATATGTACATATATTCAAGAAGAATATTAACATATGTTGCAGTTTAAATTGTAACAAAACAAAACTTGAACATGGAAATGAAGACATAGAATAAATTGGGCTTCTTTATCCCTTTGCTTTGTTCTGACACATGGGCTTCACCGTCATCTTATGAGATATTTATTGAAATGGTTTGTGTTGGATGGAACTAGTAAGTTGTTTTCATCCAAAAGGAGCGATTCTTTCAAGGAGGAAAGAGTAGTAATTTTGGAAGACTAAGTTTGTACTTTCAAGTATTGACTATCAAGTTATTAATGAAGAATAAGAAAAAGTAATTGAGTAAGGAATTTTCGTGAAATTAATTTATATTTAGTCAGATGAGAAGGATAATCAAGGTATATAAATAATTTAATTAGTTACTGAGTACTTATAATTTACATACAATATGTTATTATTTAGTTATAATCAATATAAGAAAGAATATATATATATATATATATATATATATATATATATATATATATATATATAGAAAGTCGTTAGAAAACTAAACAAACTTTTAATGTTGTTAGATTCTGAGATTGAAATCACGCATTTTTAAAGTTAGGAGATTAAATTTGGTCAAAATTTTGAAGAGGGATTAACTCCAATTTTTATTGAAAGTTAAAGGACGGAAGATATATTTAACCTTTATATTATTATTGTTTTATGATTTCAGGGATGTATACGCTTGAATTTCAGAAAAAAGGACTCCCACATGCTCATGTATTGTTATGGTTAAGTGATGAAAACAAGTTAGAAAATGCAAAGGACATAGATCAAGTAATCCCTGTCAAACTTTCTTGTCCTGATTTGTATCCAAAACTTGAGAGTAAAAGAGTATCTAAAATTTTTGGGAGGAAAGCTGATGGGAGTCGGCGATGTATCTCGGTCAGAGTGAAACGGTGAGAGTCAATATGCCAATTGACTTGAGACATTGACTGACGCAAATTGTGATGGTGACCTAAGCTTAGGCTGTTGAAATGCTTATGGAGATGTCATCATCGCAATTATATATGTGATACACGATTCATGCAGAACTATTAGATACAACTCACCATGCATGAAAGAAGGTCGATGTTCGGAATATTTTCCTAAGAAATTTAGATCTTTTACTACAATTGATGAAGATGGATATCCATTACATAGACGTAGAGATGATGGTTTTTGTGTTGATAAAAATGAACATATAAATTAGGGAATGCAAATGCGGTGTCTTATTGTTCTCTTTTGTTGATGAGGTATCAAGCTCATGTTAATACATAATATTGTGAAAAATTAAACTCAGTCAAGTATTTGTTCAAATATGTCAACAAAGGTCCTGATAGACTCACAATGAAAAATACAAATAATGAAACACAATGTACAAGAACACATATGGTTGATGAAATAAAAAAAATACTATGATTATAGATATTTATTTACATGTGAAATAGTTTGCCAAGTTTTTGGCTTTGATATCCTTCAAAGATGGTCGAGTGTTCAAAGGTTAACTTTTCATCTCCAAGACCAACAAGCAATACTATTTAAAGATGATGATCAAATTCATGATGTATTGAACAAGAACGAAATATGAATACAATGTTTTTAGTTTGGTTTGATACTAACAAAAAATATCAGGAAGGCAAGAACTTGACCTATGTTGAATTCCTAACAAAGTTTGTTTGGATGGCACAACAAAAACAATGGTTATAATATTGGTAGACTTTCATATGTTCCTCTAAGATCATATGAATGCTACTACATAAGAATTCTATTAACAAAGCAAAATGGTTGCTATGTAACATCCATAAGGAATATTACTTAAAATAAATAAATAAAAGAAATAAATTAAATCAAAAGTCGCATTTATAATACTCCCAACGCAGGAAAATTTAAATCCATGAAAAGCACGCGCCAAACTTATAACATAAACGTTAAAGTGTTACAAGTTCCCAAAAATTCATGTTCGTAATAAAACATAGTAAATACATGTGAGAAAAACCCTAGCTCTAATACCAAAGCTAGCCCTCACTCCGTCGGCTGGACATCCTCAGCTCCACCTGTTTCAACATCTGCTCCCGTGTAACGAATCACACGATCATCGCCATACACAAATAGAAAGGGTGAGCTGAGAAAAATAACATAACAGATATATCATAAGTAAGATAAATCATACACCCATCTTAGTTAATCTACTAGTTCTTGGCCAAGACCTTAACCCCAAGGCTTTATAGCCTTTAAATCATACAACTGGTTAGCCTTGGACTCGGGAATATGATGCTCACACGAACCTGCCCGCTCGTGGTCCTGCCTCTACGAACTTCCTCGCTCGTAGTCCTGCTCTACGAACCTTCCCGCTCGTAGTCTTGCTCTACGGACCTGCCCGCCCGTAGTCCAACACATGTGATCCACCAGCCCCGTACCTCCTCGCACGTGGCATCTCTCAACGTGAGCACGGAACATACGAACCTACCTCACTCGTATCCCCACGTGAGAGTAATTGGATATGAACCTCCCCGCTCATACCATCACATGTTAACCACCATCCATGAACCTACCCGCTCATGGCACAACATCTCCCGATCCAAGTGTAGCATCATTGCTCAAACAACACACTAAACAAGCAAAAGGATAGCAGCATTTCTGCCTGGCTCGGCCCACACGCTGCCAGGCGAAATTGCTCCAGACCACCTGGCGGTACCAGCTCACCGCCAGGCGCCAGTGCCCTCCCAGCGCCACTATTTTTCAACTACCGCCTAGCGGAGCACGCCTTGCCGCCAGGCGTCACGCAGCACAGGGACCCCTATAGTTGTTCTACCGCCTGGCGGTTATCAGCAGACCACCAAGTGCCATACCAGAGACATTGCTCTACTGATTTGGCACATGATACAGTTGATTCTACAACTTAGAATTGCTCTATGGTACCCATCCCATATATTTCCAATACCAGCTAATTGTTTGAACATCACACCATCACTCTTGTTCCCTATACCTCAATCAAATACTCTTCTCACTATTTGATTCACCAAATTCCCCTTTCACTCATAGTTGTTCAACCTAACTTAAGCAAGTTACTTAATTCATTCCGTTGTACTTACTCCATTCTGCGTAATACCATTCCTGCACCACTTTAGGCTACACCACCCATCTTAACTTATGTTTATTTACCCGCAGCCACCAACTCCTATACCATTTCAACTCCTAAACTTAACTGATTTTATACCTCACTTATCATCCAATATTCCTCAATTATTGTGACCCCAATTCTAATTTTCACAGAGAACATCAATGTTGTTTCTTTCTCCTAAGTCCATTATGTAATTTAAACTCATTCCTAGAGTCCATGAATTTCTCAACCCCTACATCATTCTAGTGCATCCTTGTGACTACTATACTGTCGCCATTTCAATACACTCTCTTCCCCTTCATTATTATCCTTTTTTCCTGCCAATTCCATCGCCTGTCAGTATTTCCTTTTCTCCCAAGACAAATTAACCAAAAACACCATAACAGACCTGCAACACCACTATCGCCTGGCGGCTGATGAAGTGCCGCCAGGCGGCATACTAGAACAAGGTTAAAACCCCATTTTTCTGCATTCGTGAACTATTTCCCACACTCGCAGATTCAGTCACCTCCTACAATATGGTTTCGCGCTAAAGCATTTCCAGATTCTCTAAATCCCGTCACTTACGTACCCAAAAAAGACAATGAAATTACTCATCCCATTAAAGACTCAACATGTTCAACCCACCCTATATAATCACAATCACGTAATGTCAAGCATTTCATCAATTATTACAATTCATGAACATATCATTCAGAAAGAATCAACAACACACCATCAAATCCACGAAAAGATGTCAAAACAACATCTTACAGCATGCATCGCCTGGCGGGTCGAACTCGCCGCCAAGCAACTCAACCACAAACACCCAGAATTGGGTTACCACTTATGTACCGCCTGGCGGCACATGCAAACCCGCCAGGCGGTTTCTGGGCAGATTCCCAGAATACGCGAACAGCAGCACTACGCATCGTGAAAACTCACAATTTGATTCATAACAACACATTACAGTAAACACGAACCAATAGAGTTAAAAACAACTCCCCTTACCTGGATTCCCCGTTCTTCACTCGAATCCTTGATGATTTCACTAACCCGAAAACTCCTTGAGTATTCTCTTGCACTCCTACACTATCTTCCACCCTCAATTCTCTCAACTGTACGTGCCAAAACACTGAAATGTTGTTGTCTAGTTCACTCTCAGTTTCCAGCCCTCTTTCTCTCTCTCGATGATCTCTCTCTCTCTCTCTCTCTCTCTCTCTCTCACAATTATAACTTTTAAGTGTCCCCTTCACACCATAAATCGAAAATTAGGTTTCATGTGCCTAATGACTAGACAACTACCCATTAGCATAAAACTTTCAACCATTAGACTGCCTCCTTTTGCAGTTAGGGTTCCTATGCCTCTCCAATGCCATGCAAAAATAAAAGTAATAAAAAAAAACATTTATTTTGGTTCTTAGCAAGACTTGAACCCACCACCAATCAATTACCAAGTTAAAAGTACAACCAATTCAACCAAATCATCTTTTGTAATAACTCTTACATCTTTAGAATTTTATCATCATGTCAAGCCTCCAATATATAACTAAACAAAAATACATAATTTAAATAACATTTAAGTGGCACACATAAGACTCGAACCCAAGTCCTCACACACAATAAAGTACTCTCAACCACATGAGCTAGCACTTTTCCACGTCATAGTTCCACACATTAATTGTTTCAAATGTTTCTATTACCCACCATAATTAAATAATTATTTAAATAACTATTTAATTTTTCTCGGGTCTTACATGCTACATACGAAAAGGCTTGCTATGATTTAGAATTGTTGGTAGACGATCAATAATTCATTTATGCAATGAATGAGGCCAATGAACTTGCCTCCGAAAATCAACTTACAAAGTTATTTGTTACTTTGTTAATTATGAATACAATGTCAAAGCCAAATGTGGTTTGGGATTCAACTTGGAAGTTGCTGACAGATGTGATTTTATAAATAAAAAAGAAAAAGGAATTGGACTTGCCAGGTACTAACTTTAAATCTTTTGCAATTAATTATTACTTTTAATGCTTATACCATATGGCTTTCTTATTTAGGTCTTGAATTACATTTGTCTTCTAGAAGTAGAAAAAATATTAATTTCGAATGGTAGATCCTTAAAAGACTGCAATTGTCTTCCTCAATGATGTGGATTGGTGACAAATTCAGCCAGGAACGTAATGTTAACTTTGTTTCGTATCTCCGCCAAATCAACTCCGATTGCGACGATTCTAGAACGAGAGGAAAGATGACATTTTGAATATCAATTAGACATATAAATCACCGAAAAAGGATTAGTAAAACATGAGATATGGATATGAGAAAATTTGGAAAAAATATGGAAATTAGCAATGCAGAAATATGAACAAAGGAACAAAAAAATTGGTAAGGAAGAAGATGGCACCTCAAACAATTGACGTTTGATAAGACCTAAGGATCAAACAATTGTTCATTCTACTTTTTGTATACCATTAGTAATCAAAGTTAAATCAACTTGCAATATCAATCAAATAAGTCTTCATTCTAAACTCTTGATGGAAACAAAACTAATTATATGGGATGAAGCATATGATGAATAGGTTATGAGTGTTAATAATGAAGATAATGTTGAAAAACTATTTGGTAGAAAAGTTGTGGTGTTGGAAGGTGGTTTTAGACAAACTTTGTCTGGTGTCAAAAGGGATCAAGATTTTATATTTTGAGGTTGTCAATAAACTACTCTGATTTGTGGCAACATTGCATAATTCTAAAGTTCTAAAGTTAAGATTAAAGACTGTAGGTTAACCACTACAATCACAAATGTGATTTACAAAGATACATGCATAAAAGGTGTGGTGTTAGGCCAAATGTTGATTGAGTCAACAAGCCCAAAACCGATTGGATCAATATCGTCATATATTTTGATAACCTTGAACTTTGAAAAGTTAAGGCTAAGGGGGTTGTGTGGTGTTAAGCCCAAGACCGATTGAACCAATAAGATTAATACCAATAAATGAGATAGGACAACGGGGGGACCTTATTGATAAGGGATAGGAAAACATACAACCTTATTAATAGTTATATGTTGGGTAATGGCATGAGGATGAGAGTATGTGTGTTAAGGAATAATAAAGACAGAGGAAACTAAGGGGTCGAAAGAAAGGAGGATAGGATGACTCTAGGAGATAGAAAAAAATGATCACTCATTATATGTTTTGGTTGATAAGAGTTTAAATATTTTGAGGGGAACAAAAATATAAATATTTAAAATGTTGAAAGTTCATATTAGACAAAACATGAATACAATTAATGTTTATTCTCTTAAATCATATTTATTATCATTATTTAAAACTTAATATCTATTTTCAATTTCTTAATTTTTTTTTTCAATTACCAAGAAAAACAAAATTCAAAATTCATTATCTTAAAAGTAATCCCGGATCAAAATACTGGTGTATATATATATATATATATATATATATATATATATATATATATATATATATATATATATATATATATATATATATTTTTATATATTATTATTT
>Ga0214544_1003783_pt1 | contig 30860 bp, 12 predicted proteins | sample CNSS3metaG_FD_160074 | JGI IMG/M metagenome (GOLD analysis project Ga0214544, IMG submission 160074) | Root nodule microbial communities from cowpea collected in UCLA plant growth center, Los Angeles, California, USA - CNSS3 | ecosystem: Host-associated > Plants > Roots > Nodule | place: USA...
TTTATATATAATAATAATTATTTTTATATAAATTTATATATTTTTATTTTTATATATATATATATATATATATATATATATATATATATATATAAAATTATGAATAAATAATATTTAATAAAAACGACTTCAATAATCTTTATGAAAGACGATTTTAATTCAACTTAAATAAATAATATGAAATAAATAATATGAAAGACGATTTTAATTCAACTTAAATAAATAATACATTGAAATTATATATAATTATGACAATTTTTATGTATATAAATACATCGAAAGTGATTCTCTCATGTATAACTTTAGAAATATTTTTTTAAAGTCGTCAAGCATGGAATTATTTTTCCATAAAACTCAAATCAAGTGGCGAGACATAAACACGACTTCTTTCTCAATGATATCGTGATTTATATAAATAACGACTTTGTTAAAGAAATAGTCCTCAGTAAAAAAAATTATTAAACTCAACTGACGCAATCCAGTCCCATAAAAAGTGATATGATTATAAGAACGTGACAATAAACACTTATGTGTGAAAATCATAAATGTATAATTATTTAATTTTATAATTATTACAATTAAATATGAACAAATTAAATTAATTCAAATTGAGAATCAGTTAAGAATTCAAAAAACAAAAAGTGAAAAATCAAAGCAAAGATACAATATAATTGAAATAAAATAATTATAAGAAAATTTATAGCATTCACTTTCACACTCAAATATTTCTAAGTTTTATTATTAACGACTTAAAAAAAAAAAACTTATGAATGTATTTATAATAATATACACATGATCTCAATTTAATTTTTTCTTGAAGTGATATTTCCCTAAATCCTTAAAATTTATAAATCGTCTTCTCCCATGATTTTATCTGTTTAAGATTTAAGATTTAGTGTTTACAGTATCACAATGAAAGTCATTTTTTACATACACCTAGGGATGCAACGGGGCGGGGCGGGCACGGGTTTCGCTATCTCGTACCCATTTCCGTAAAAAAAATTCATCCTCATCCCCATACCCAAACCCAACGGGTATCAAACTTTTGTCTCATCCCCATCTCCACTGGGTAACGGGTATAATCTCGTACCCATACCCGTACCCATTTTCTTACTACTTTAATATTAATTTTAATTAATTTTTATAAAATAATAAAAAATTCGGTAAAGGAAACATAATATTATCAAATATTCAATATTAGGAGTATAGTTGTATCTTTGATATCAAATACTTTGATATAAATTATAATCGTTTACATTTTAGATTATAATATCAAATAAAATTTAATGAGAACCAAAACATTTATTAAATTTGCAAACATTAATGAAACCTAATTGATATGGCGGGGACAAGTATTATGGCGGGGATATATTCATCCCCATCCCTAGAGATGGAGATATGGCGGAGACGGGTATTATGGCGGGGATATATTCATCCTCATCCCCATCCCCATCCCTATACCCATACCCAATTAAAAAAATCGGGGATTCCCCATACCCATACCCATACCCAGTCAATGCGAGGATTCCCCGTCAAAACGGGGACGGGTTCGGGCAATACCAACGAGGACGGGTTTATTTGTCATCTAGGGATGGGATGAATATATCCCCGCCATAATACCCGTCCCCGCCATATCTCCATCCTCGTTTAAATTATTAAAATATTCACAATTAATTAAGTAATCCTATATATATATATATATTCTTTCTATTTTTTATTTCTTCTAAATATTTGGTTTGTCATGAAACTCATTTGCATCTTCAATATATTTTTTTATCTTACCATAACCTTTATGTAATTATGTTAAAATGATATGTCAATTAAAATTTTTTTATGTCTAACATTTGAATATTTCTATTATTTTTTAAATTTTGATTTATTGTATATTTTCCTTTCTCATAAGAATGTTTAATACTCTCAATTTAAATGTTTAATAGCATAAACATTTCATTTACTAGGTAATATAAAAAAAATTCTTTACTTATTATTATTATTATTATTAATTTTTGTTTCATTTGAAGAATTGTTTTATTTCGCTAAAACAATTTTTGTTATTTCTCAACCATTGAGTATATATGTTGATATTTGAAAAGTTTTCTTAGATCTCTAAGATATTTTTCATCTTATCATACCCTTAATTATACTTTTTTTTTTCTTTGTGTAATTCCTTCCAATAGTTTCTAAATTGTTTATAAGACACACATTTGTTAATTTTTTAATATTTTTATTTTTGTTTATTTTCATCATGTAGAATATTATTTTGATAAATTTTATCTAATTATTTTTTATTTTCTAACTCATTACAATCATACTTTAATTTTTTTCACTATAATTGTATAAATAATTTACAATATAAAAATTTAATGTAATTTCCATGAATATTTTTTATCACCATCCAACATATATTGGAGTTTAACAGATACAAGATCTATGATAAAATTTTATTATGTTTATTATTTATTTTTTGCGTCATTTTTTTTATCAACCATTGAGTATATATGTTGATATTTGAAAAGTTTTCTTAAATCTCTAAGATATTTTTCATCTTATCATACCATTAATTATATATTTGTTTTCCTTTGTGTGATTCCTTCCAATAATCTCCAAATTGTTTATAAGACACACATTTGTTAATTTTTTAATATTTTTATTTTTTGTTTATTTTCATCATGTAGAATACTATTTCGATAAATTTTATCTAATTATTTTTTATTTTCTTACTCATTACAATCATACTTTAATTTTTTCACTATAGTTGTATAAATAATTTTTATTTACTACAATATAAAAATTTAATGTAATTGCCATGAATATTTTTTTACCACCATCCAACATATATTGTGGTTCAAAAGATACAAGATCTATGTTAAAATTTTATTATTATGTTTATTATTTTTTCTTTGCGTCATTTTGATCAAGTGATGTATTATAACTTTTATTAGTGTATAAAAAATAGATTCATTATAATTTAAAAAATTGAAGTAAACAAACATTTAAAATATATTTTAATTTAAATATTTTTTTCCTTTTATATTTTTTTAAAAATATTTTTAAAATTTATCAACTAGGTTTCATTAATGTTTGCAAATTTAATAAATGTTTTGGTTCTCATTAAATTTTATTTGGTATTATAATCTAAAATGTAAACAATTATAATTTATTTCAAAGTATTTGATATCGAAGATACAACTATATACCTAATATTGAATATTTGATAATATTATGTTTTCTTTACCGTAATTTTTTATTATTTTATAAAAATTAATTAAAATTAATATTAAAGTAGTAAGAAAATGGGTACGGGTATGGGTACGAGATTATACCCGTTACCCGGTGGGGATGGGGATGAGACAAAAGTTTGATACACGTTGAGTTTGGGTATGGGGATGGGGATGAATTTTTTTTACGTGAATGGGTATGGGATAGCGAAACCCGTGCCCGCTCCGCCCCGTTGCCATCCCTACCCATTCCCATACCCAATTGAAAAAATCGGGAATTCCCCATACCCATACCCAGTCAATGCGGGGATTCCCCGTCAAAACGGAGACGGATTCGGACAATAACCACGGGAACGAGTTTATTTGTCATCTCTACATACACCACATCTTCCTTATAAGATAAGGATTAAATAAGTTTTAAGATACTTATTTTTTTAACTATAAAATTTTTCGTTATATTGAGTGTTTCATATATATATATATATATATATATATATATATATATATATATATATATATATATATATATATATATATATATATTTTATTTATTTTTTTTTTTATATATATATATATATATATATATATATATATTTTTTATATATAGTGTTTTATATATATATATATATATATATATATATATATATATAAATATTATATTGTTTAATTTTATTGTTAACAATATTAAATAATAATAATTTTTATCTTTTCGTCTTAATTTATTTCAAATAACTCTTTTTTTACAATTTCTTTCAACTCCTTGTACACTTGATTTGTCAAGAAGAAAATAAACGACTTAATCAAATTTATAAAACAGAAAAAAATAGAAAAGTTACGAGAAATTAAAAATAAAAGGGAGTTCAACAAGTAACAGAAAAAACAAATAATTTTAAATATTCAATAAAATAATTTTTTCCCAATAAAACTCAATAAAAAAATCTAATTTTATGAGTTACTTAAAATTTAATTAGGTCATATTTTAATTAAGTTTCTAAATTAAAAAAGTATATAATTATTATTTTTACAAATTTTTTTATAATGTAATAATCTCTATAGTTCTTAAAATTGTCAGAAATATTTCTTTTTTAACAGTTTTAACTAATTCAGGAACTCTCTTTACAATTTTCTTATAAAATATCTGATTATAGTATTTTTTCTTTAATTTAAAAAGTTAACCTATAGGTCCTAATTTTTAAACACAAAACCATAACATCCATTATTATCACTACAAACTATAACATTCCATAAAAAAGTGACACGTCAAAGTTGAAAGTCAAATATACTAATTGATTTAGCCCTGTTTCTGTTGAGCTCTAGCGATTGGTTTACATGACATAAAAGCCTCACTGTCCCGTGTTTGCAGAAAGTGAGGTGTATATGTTACCAACTCAAACTGGAACAACAAACACAACCTAACCAATTATTGATGCTTGTATGGGACAGCGTGGACTCCACCTTCCGCAATAAAAACTTCCTCTCTATATGATTTCCACTCTGCAAAGATGATCAGAAGCCTCGAAGGAACCACCTTTTTGTTCTCTCTTTCTAGATAGTGTAATCCATTACTTCTTCATCATCATCATCAGTCTTCATAAAAGCTAGAATCAAGGTTGCACAAAAAAGCCAAAAAAAAAAAAATGAAGTTTGGGAAGGAATTTGCTGCACAAATGGTACCAGAATGGCAGCAAGCATACATGAATTATGGGTACCTGAAATCCCTCTTGAAAGATATCATACTTCACAAGCAGAGAAACAAGGGTCATTCCAGTGGCAGCTCATCAGGTCTAAAGCGAAAGTTATCACTCCACAGAACTTTCAGTGGCCTCACACAGAGGCACTACCAACCCTTGAGCCCCGACCAGGACATTGAGAACCAACCCATTTTGGTGCACTCAGTGCTGCGTGAGGGTCATGAAAAATATGAAACTACCTTTCTCATGGCTTCAGAAGAAGGTGGAGAGTACGAGTTGGTGTACTTTAGGAGGCTTGATGATGAGTTCAACAAAGTGGTGAGCTTCTATATGTCCAAAGTTGAAGAAGTAATGAAGGAAGCAGCTGAGTTGAACAAGCAAATGGATGCTTTGGTCGCATTCAGGGTAAAAGTTCAGAATCCAACTCAGTCATTTGATTGCTCAGTTGAGATGACTCGTCTTGCTTCTGATGTGTCTGCTTCAACCACAGTTTTGCATGCTAATACACCCAGGGGGGTCCAGCTCAACAGTAAGTTTCCATCTTTATCTGCTATTTCTGCATGTCTGTTTTGTTTAGAGTCTTGTAATTGCTGAATTTGAACTTATATTAGTGACTGTGTTCTAGTTAATCTCAGTGACTGGTTGCTTTACTTTTTGTTCGATTCTTTTGAACCAATTTTGGCTTCGCAGGAGTTAAATTCTATAATTTAAATGGGATCCAACTTGCAGTTTGGAGAGTAAAGTTAGTAATTTCATTTTCCCTTTAAAGGCCAAAAGAAGTAATCTTAGTTACCAGAACTGTTTTCCCTTACTTTAGAGCAGACAAGTTATCGAATTTCTTAGCTTTTTTTAACACTTCTGCATTTGCGCATTTGGAGCAGACCATTTTCAAACCCATTAATGTGTTAATAAATTCTATTTGCAAATATGGACACAGTCATTTCCCAGAAAAATCAGTGATTTTATGTTGGTATGTGTAAATTATGGTTTCATGGGTTCAATTTTGTGTGGGGACTATGTTTGAACAAATACTGGACGATCTTATCTGTTTGCGCTGTTGGGACACATCCATTATTGTTTATCAGGCTTTGGGTTATCCAAGAGATTGGAATTTTTTATTAACAGTCCTATAATCAATATATATATATATATATATATATATATATATATATATATTTATATATATATATATATATATATATATATAATTTTTATTTTATATGATTTTATTTGTTATATACATGTAATAATTATTTATAACACATTATATTATAATAATAATAATAATAATAATAATAATAATAAAAGTTTGATTAATCAAACCTTCTAAACACTTGAATTATAAGAATATGAACACTTTTTCTTTTAATTTAGTGAAATACTTGTTCATTTCTGTTTTTTTTTTTTGGGCTGTACTTTTATTTTTTATATTTTCATTATAAATTCTGTATTATGACTTCAAAATATGATTACAAATAAAAAAAATTATGTATATCAAATATCAAATCTTATACTATATTATTATAGATAAAATAAAATATGATGAAGCAAACCATACAAATAGGTGAACAAGAGGACAGGAATATGAAGAGGTTTTGGAGAAGACTCATAGCACGATTCTTCTTAGTCTTGGAGATAAGTTGTTACGGCAGGTATCGAAGGAGAAGACTACAACAGATGAAGCTTGAAAGATTGTTCATGGCCAGGTCCTTGGTGAATCGTCTGTATTTGAAGCAAGTGTTGTTGTTGTTGTTATGTTCTCTACCTAAGATCCATGATCATGGAAACCATCATGTTCATGGAAAGAGACTCTCACTCTTGAGGAGGTTCAAGTTGCTCTGAGCTCGAAGAAGTTGAATGAACAGTTTGACATTAAGGTTTCTAGTTCTGGATATGGCAAAATTTATCAGTAGAAATTTTGTGAATATTGCTCACATCCTCCTATTCAATCCTCATTCTTTTTTTAGTTTTTACATCATTATCCTCAACATCAAACCTTGTTCTTCTTTTCATTAATCTTCGATGCAAATGCATAACAACCTCAAAAGTTTCTTTTGTTACTTCATTAGTCAGGTTTTCCTGCCATCTGATGACATAATCTTGTAGCATCATTTGATGAATCCATTTTATAACCTCATCTCATAACATCATTATAGTATACTCAATTCCAATGTTTAAACTGAATGATAGAAAAGTTCTGAGTTTATGCGTTGAGTCGTTTTCCGGTGCATGGACAGGAAGGATTTCCACGGTAATTGAAGATATCAAAGAGGAAGGAAGTTCCCATGATGGACATTTAGAGAAGTTTGACAATGATGACAAAGATAAAGTGATTGAAACTACCAACAAAAAAGTTGAAGTACAAAACAAGAAGAAGAATATCAGACCAATCAAACCCATCAAACCTGCTTCTGTGGAAATACTTAATCGAGTGCAGCTAAATAATACACATGAGACTCCTCGTTCAACTATAAGAGGCATTATCAAATACCCTGGCCAAGCAGAGTTAAATTTCACCAAGGAAAATTTGAGCAAAGTAGAAGAAACACTCAAACGGGCTTTCATTGAGTTTTATAACAAGCTTCGGCTTCTAAAGAACTACACGTAGTAGATGCTATCACAATCTCTTTTACATCAATAGTTGTATTGCCTTAACGTTTCTTATGGATTTGTATGCACTTCATGAAACAGATTTCTGAATGTGATGGCATTTTCAAAGATAATGAAGAAATATGACAAGGTAATTACTCAACTTTCAATAACTTGAAGCCTCTTCTTAAAGCCAAACAAAATGCCTATTCCTTTCCATTTGCTTCATGCTTTAGATCACATCAAGAGGTGCAGCAAAAGCTTACATGAAAATGGTTGATAGCTCCTGCCTTGGGAGCTCTGATGAGGTCAGAATTGCATATATGGACCTAAGCCTTGACATAATCATTTTGAATGCATGTGAAATGCTTATTATTTAGTTTTGTGAATCACTTTTCCTTGCAGTTCACCAGGCTTATGGAGAGGGTGGAAAATGTATTCATTAAGCACTTTTCCAACTCAAATCGAAATAAAGGAATGCGCATCCTGCGACCTAAACCAAAGAGAGAAAGGCACAGGATTACATTTTCCATGGGTAAACCAGTTCTTGATGTGCTTGTTACATAGATATGCATAAAAAAATGTGTAATTTTGGTGTGTAAATGAGTGTTTTTCCCTGACTCTTCATGAGAAATTATCACACATATTCATGGTCTTGAACAATCTTCACGTGACATGTAACTGCTCTTCAGGTTTTTCTGCTGGATGCACTGTTGCTCTAACAGTGGCGCTTATTCTAATTGTCCGTACGCGTAAAATCATGGATCATTCAGGAAGTAGCAAATACATGGAAATCATGTTTCCTCTTTACAGGCAAATTTATTTGCTGATTTTCAAATAAGCGTCTTGTTTGTCTCTGAATTCCTAAGCCTTTCCAATCTGAAAAAGAAGCAGAAAAATGTACCTAATTATCGTTTTCAAACTTTATGCAGCTTATTTGGATTTGTAGTTCTACACATGCTGATGTATGCTGCTAATATATACTTCTGGAGGCGATACAGAGTGAACCATTCATTCATATTTGGTTTTAAGCAAGGCACTGACTTAGGCTACAATGAAGTCCTTCTCCTTAGTTTTGTTCTGGCAGCATTGGCACTAACCAGCGTGCTTGTAAATCTAGACATGCAAATAGATCCTGTGACAAAAGATTACAAATTATTCACTGAACTTTTGCCCCTTATCTTGGTTCTAGTAAGGCTATTACACTATCACATTAAGTTTGTCATAGAGTTTTTTTTTCTAAAGTTACGTAGTGAATTCATTTTTACTCTGCAGATTGTGATTGCCATTTTATTATGCCCATTAAACATCGTATATCGATCAAGCCGAGTGTTCTTTCTTACATGTGTGTTTCACTGCATCTGTGCTCCTCTATACAAGGTAAAGAAAAATAGTGGGGCCAAGATAATTTACTAAAGATCCCCATTTATTTTGAAAATGATTTTTCTCGGATCTCTTAACACTGGTTCAGGTCACACTGCCAGATTTCTTCATGGCCGATCAATTTACAAGCCAGGTCAGTGAAAGGCCAAAATGGGATTATACTTTACTTTTCTGCCTCCAATGTTACAGCTTGTAGTCCCATTGTCCCCTTTCATGATCAATGTCACTCAGATAAAATAATTTCTCTACCTGCTCAGGTTCAAGCCTTGAGAAGTTTTGAGTTCTACATATGCTACTATGGTTGGGGTGACTTCAAACAAAGAGAAACAAATTGCAAGTCCACAAGGGTATTCATAGCTTTCTCATTCATTGTCGCTGTGATTCCATACTGGTCTCGCTTTCTTCAGGTACACACTTCATTCCATTGTAGCTTTTAGTCATAGAAACAAGAATACAGTTACACATGATCTATTCAGGTTACCCTTGATTAAGAAAGTAAATGTGCATGCTTTTGATTAAGAAAAGGTTGAGACTGTGAAATGATCTTCTTCTTTGTGATGTCAGTGCGTAAGGCGCCTGTTCGAGGAGAAAGATATGATGCAAGGATATAACGGGTTGAAGTATTTCCTCACTATTGCAGCTGTTTGCCTCAGAACAGCTGATAATCTTGATGGAGGAAGGCGTTGGAAAGTGATGGCCTGGATATTCTCAATATCCACAGCCATTTTCTCCACATATTGGGACATAGTCATAGATTGGGGCCTCCTCCAAAGACATTCCAGGAACCGATGGCTCAGAGACAAACTCTTAATCCCTCAGAAAAGTGTTTATTTCGCAGCTATGGTATATGAATGAATGGATTACTTTTTTAGTGTTTTATTTGCGAAGTTATTGAGTCGTTGAAACCATACACAGGTGCTGAATGTCTTATTAAGGTTTGCATGGTTACAAACAATATTGAATTTCAACTTCTACTTCTTGCATAGACAAGCCATGATCAGCATTGTTGCCAGCTTAGAGATCATTCGTCGTGGCATGTGGAACTTCTTTAGGTAACGAAGAGGAAAAGAACATTTTGGTGTTGTTCTGTTTCTGCATGGAACAAAGGAAAAAGATTTTACTCGTACTTCATTTGCATTCATTCTTCCTTTTACGTGGTTCAGGGTGGAGAATGAGCATTTGAACAATGTTGGAAAGTACCGTGCATTCAAGTCTGTGCCTCTACCCTTCAACTACGACGATGATGATGATGATGATGAAGATGGAGATAAGAATGAGTGATTTGTCAGGAACAGCAGGCATAGATCCATTACATTTTCATGTCTATCAAACTATGTAACTTCTGAGTCATAAATTAGGTTTCTTTTGTCATACACCTGAAAAGATAAGTTAGAAAATTCTAGTTTAATATAACATGTGGTGCCATTTTTTATTGTCTAGAAGTTAATAAAACCTTTACAAAGTTTACTTTTATCAAATCAATTATAGGACAATGAAATTTTTCTTATTCAACACTTATCACTATCTCCAAAGCTACCTTTTATAATTTATATTTATTGAATTATCACTTACTCGATTAAACATGTTTATCTCTCAAAATTTTAATAACGGAATCCGGAGAACGCTCAATTATTTTTGGACTTAAGCATAAAATTTAATTATGTTTTGAGTCCTTATAAATTTGGAAGTTTTTAATTGAATTTTTAATTATTATTTTTATTGGATCCATAAAATTTTAAAAAAAATTAATTGAGTCACCATAAGATTAAATGTTGTTATTGATTTTTAAGTTATCTCGAAATGTTACCTTCTCTAAATATCGTCACATAATATTTTATTATAAGAAATTGTAAAAATGAAATCTTTCTCAAATATTAATAGTATTCAACAAAAATTATTTTTAAATTTAATTAAATTTATAAAATTGAAAAAAAAAATTACAAAAATATAAAATATGTAATTATAAAATTATGAAATACAAACTTATAAAATTATTACAAAAGTTAACAAACTACAAAATTATAAAAATATATAATTTCATAATTATGAAATTATAAAATATATAAAGATAAAATTACATAATTATATAATTATAAAACTACAAATTAAAAAATAAAAAAAATTATGAAATTGTTGAATTGTTAAATTATGAAAATAAAAAATTATCAAATTATAACTTTTTTCATTTTAATTTTTTATAATTTTATAATTCAAAATGTTATATTTATATATTTAATATTTTTATAATTTATATTTTTTCACTTTGAAATTTATAACTTCAATTAAAGTTAAAAATAATTTTTGTTAAATACCGTCAATATTTGGGAGAGGTCTCCTAATCAGGATCTCTTGTAATAAAATAGTATGTAGGGGTCTGAGAACATATCGACCCATTGGCATATGAAGAAGTTGGATAGATGGTGCGTAAGGAGGCCAAAAGGATCTTAGCCCATGGAAATCGAGTATAACTCTTTCCAAGTAAGGGCAGATATATCTCGATCTCGACCCAAAGTAGGGATAGTAAATGTACAAGCATGGAGACGTGGACGCTTGTAACATCAATGTCAAACTTTTATTAATTCCCAAACGCGGGAAAATTCAAAATATTAATCAAGGCGCCATAAGTTAAACAAACTTAGAGTAATAAACTTGTTACAAATTCCAAAAATTCTGATAAAGAAATAAAGACATAACAAATTTCCTAGCTCTAACCCAAGCTAGCCCCTCTCTCTGTCTCAAGCATTAGCAGCGTCACCTGTATTATCAACTGCTCCCGTGTAAAGAATTACACGATCATCGCTAAGCTCAAAAAGAAAGGGTGAGCTCAATAATAAAAGAAACACAACAATTCAATAATATAATTACACCCAACTATATTATTAAAATTAGACCTTGGCTAAGTTCTTAATACCCCAAGGCTTTTCAACCTTCAATTCGCATAACAAAGTTAGCCATGGACTCAGGATTCATGATGCTCACACGAACCTGCCCGCTCGTGGTCCTGCCTCTACGAACCTCCCTGCTCGTAGTTCTACTCTATAGACTTGCCCGCCCGTAGTCCAACACATGTGATCCACCAGCCACGTACCTCCCCGCACACAGCATCTCTCAAATGTGAGCACGGGACATACAAACCTACCTCGCTCATATCCTCACATGAGAGTAACTGAGTATGAACCTCCTCGCTCATACCATCACATGTTAACCACCATCCATGAACCTACTCGCTCATGGCACAGCATCTCCTGATCCACGTCCCATCAATGCGTACAAACAACACACACAAACTGCACTATATTCGCTTGGGCTAGAAGCCTTAGCTTAAGCAACCAGGCTTGTCTCGCTTAAGCTAAGCTTTCTCGCCTGAGCGAGTGTACTGCCCAAAAATTAGGACTCTCCACCTTAGCGAGGTGTCCAAGCGGAACTACACAACACTTACGAGGTCTCGCTTAGATGCGATTCCCCACAGAACACAAGCAATTTGAACATGTTTTAGACCCTAAATTAACCATCAAAATTCGGGATTGAACCAAAGTTCTCATTCAGTGCAGTAAACCCCATTATTTTCATACAACGCATAAAAGATTGATCAAACAACATAAAAATAATTACACCTCTAAATCATACTATGTGGAGCACGAACAATCATGATTAAACACATACATTTCAGAGTACACGAAAATTCACAAGCATAAAGACATGTAAAAGATCTAAAACAGTCCCCGTGGCTGCCCAATGTCTCTAGGGTTTACCCATCCTTTCACATTCAGACTATAATTAAATTAGCAAAAATAAACAAGTCAATTTCATTCTCAATAAGGTTTGAACACACAACCATGGAATCACAAAGTCAATGCACAACCATTCAATTAATTCATGTTTCGTGATAATTCTTATAATTTTAGGATTACATTATCACTACTCACACTCATTCCTAACCTTAAAATAATGCACAAAAATAAAATATCACACAATTGGCATACATAGGACTTGAACTCAGGTCCATTCACAACCAAATACTCTCAATCATTTAAGCTAGTACTTTTCCACATCACAACAAATAACATTAAATGCCACAAAGACTTTTACTACCCGCATTTATTAAATAATTATTTAATTTCTCGGGTCTTACAACGCTCAATCCTTGATAGTTACAATGTGGAAATATAACAATGCATTCAAAATCATTGACCATTATAATGTGGTACTCACAAGGTCTATTAGTGTATTATGAAAGAATAATAATGGCTCTTAAGGTAATAAGTCAAGATTGAGATTAGGTAATATAAAATATGTCCAAAGGTAGGACAAAATCGAACTCAATCTTTACATACACATAATATTGAAGTGTCACTGACTTGAGGAGCAGAATGCTTGCATGTATCCACCTTCCGGAAGCATCACCCAGAAGCAACCTAGAGGCGAATCTTGTGGAGAAGAGGTAGAAGAATAAAGATTCTTGAGATAGCTTGTTTCTGCACAAGAACGTTAATATTTAATAGACATTAATACGATTTTTTTCAAGAATAATAATGTTGTTCTTGTAAGGCTGAGTATCTTTAATCTCCAAGCTCTTATAGTTGTTTACCAAGGACAATCGGCCTTCTCCAATGCAGCTCAACTCCATTTTTTTTATTCATTTTATATTGGTTGTTTGTAAGAAGCATTATGACGCTTAAATAAGTGTTTGGTATAGTTAGATGTAGGGATGGCCAAACTATTCACGTCCGCGGGTATCCGCAGATAAAATCTGTGATGGGCAGCTAGTACTCATAGGTAATAAATACTCGTGGGTAACAAATATTTTAATACCTGCTTATAAACGGATCGGGTGCGGGTATTATACTACCTGTACTCGCAGGTACATGTTACCCAAAAAAAATAAAAATAAAAATTTAATTTATATTTATTAAGTTAAATTTAATTAAAATTATATTTTATTAGGTTATGTTTAATTAAAATTAAAAGTTAATTTAATATATATTTTATTTTATTTTATTTTCATAATTTTATTTAAAATTTATTAAATATATATATATATATATATATATATATATATATATATATATATATATATATATATATTTTAAATGTTCACTGTGTATGTGGACATCTACGAGTACCTACAAATTTTAAAAAAATCGGTGAATATTCTCTAAATAAATATCCAATGGGTAAATGAATAGATAACGAGTAGTTTTTTTTTTTCAGCCGTTCTCATCCATAATTAGATCTAATTAATAATTTAATAATAATAGTTTAAAAGTAGTCAATATCTTACCTGTATACCATATTTATAATGTGGATTTTTACTTTTAGAGAATACGTCTGCATGTACAAATGTCACATGTATAAGAAGTATGTAACATATCACTAGAGAAGTTTCAAGGAAGTATAAAAATAAACATCATTAAAGTTTAACTCTTAGGTGAGTTTGAGTTATTACATTTAAAGAAATTTAAGATCATTGAATATTATTATTTAAACTAAAAGAAATAGTCAATGAAACGAGAGTATATAAGAAAAATACCGTTGAGAAGAAAATTATAATTTGTATTGTCCATAAATATAATACAATTGTGATAACGACCGAATAAATAAGAATGTATCCATCTGATCTCACGAATGAGGGAATAAATACAGTCTTTGGAAGTATATGAACAAACACTGAAAAAATATAACAATGACTCTGTCAAAATATTCTCGCAGTCAAATTCGTAAAAAATGAATTTGGAGTAATTTTCCTGCCATTTTAGGAAGTCTTACGAAACATTAGTAGGGAAAATTCTGCTAAATATAAACAATTTTAATAGTATTTCCGAAATGAAATGAAAGCCACTAAAATTTATTGAATAAGTGTATGAGAATGCAGATGCATTGTATACACTGATCGATTGACATTCAGGAATTATTTTGTATTGTTAAGATAGCAGTCCGGATTTAAAAAAATCATGCACCAAATTTCATAGCTTATACACGTATCTCTAATATGGAATATGTGTACCTTTTGAATTGTACTTGTTTATTTAATTTAATTTTTTTTCAGTAATACGTCATAGATAGTTCACACGCGATATAAATAAATAATTAAAACCGTTGTCTTAGAGCACATTTGGATGGAGTTGATAAAATAAAATTTGAACTGATTCATTAACTGTTTTTTTCTTTTACATTTGAAAAAAGTATACGCGGGATGTTGTATGCAATTATATATATTTTTTAATTAGTGTGTTTTATTTTATTTCGAACAAGTAGTGTGTTTAATTTCTTTGAGGTATTTTGGTTGAGGAGCTAACATTGCTTCAAATTTCCTCATTTAATTAGTGCCTTCAGTTGAAGAAATTGGACAATTTAAATTTAATGGTGCCTTGATTTTGATTCAATCTTCTTAATTCTCATATTACCCTTTTTCTCTCAAAACACTTTGAAATTGTGTCATAAGAATTAAAGAGTTTTAATTAGTTGACAATAAACACCCTAACTTTTTTACCAAACTGAATTAGAAACTTCTACCGAGTGCAAGAATCCAACCACATATCATATCATCCATCTCTTTAATTGCTACTAACAATCCTTTAATTGAGATACTAACGTGATAATAGAGTTACAATTCAAGAACCTATGTAAGTGAAAATTTCATTCACCGCTTAAATTCCTTCCTCATTTAACAACTTTTCTCCAACTTTAGTATTCATCAAACACAGTTACTTTGTCAAACTTCTTGAATAATTCCACAAAAATCAGGCTTATTACTTGTATTCTTTCGAGTTGGGTTTTGTCAAACCTTTTCAAATATTTTCTTGACTTTTAATTTTCTTTAATCGATTTTCTTAAAAATAAAAAGTTATCACTCATGAAAATAACTTTGCATGATATGAAATATTTATTATAAGTTTGAAATGCAACTTATTTTGGGTAAAAAAAATTATTTATTTATATAATTTGTATGTTTAAATAGTAATTTTAATTATATAAAATTAGTAGTTATCCTATTTGGTAAATATGTTTTTAGATAAAAGTACACTAACACAAAAATGATTTTTGATGTCTGTTATTTTTTTGCTTTTAATTTTTGTTAAACTCCAACATCATATTAGGTGACATCAAAACTGATGTAGGAGTGTAACTCTGACGTCCCTTAATGTCGGTTGTTGCCCAATCTGACGTTTTCTTACGTCTGACAGTGCAATTATAGATGTAAAATGTAAAAATTTACTGTTTTTTTATAAATTTGCTGTATTTATAATTTTTCCACACCTGAAAAACAAAATTTCTAGAACAATTTTAATTTCCATAAAATTTCAGAAACAAATTTTGATACTAATTATTTTATTAATTTATAAGAAACATTTTTCAAAAAAATTCCTCAAATTGCTAAAAAATTTGTGAAATACAATCAACACAAGCGTGCGATCAAAGTATATGGTAACTAAAAATTAATCTTATAACTAAACCTATCAGATTTTTGAACGAAGTTAGAAGTAGCCTTTAAAGCATAAAATTTCATTCAAAAACATTCACAAGCTATGCATTTGAGTTCAATAAAACTCAACTAACCTTAGTTTCTATCACCATTGGCCGTGCAAGGTTTATTTTAGTTTTCTCCTAAGATTAAGTAACCGAAAACTATTTAACCTTTATTTCGACCTTAATTCAACCACGGGCGTTGTAATTATTTATACCGGATCAGTTTTTGTTTTAGTAAAATGAGCGACGCACTTTACTATAATAAATATAATTGCACATAAAATCATCAATTAATATTCAATATTAAATAAATTATACATATTTTGTAATTTACTCATGTTGTCTATTTTATCGTCAAGACCGAAATCATTCATTTTTTTATTATCTTTTTTTTTTCAAAAAAATATGTAAGGGATCTGCATAATACATTATAGGGTCATTAATACCTAAGCCTACTAATGTAGAGAAAAACCATCATCAGAAAGTTGAACAACAAAACCAGAGGCTAACGATGGAGTGTTTATTCGGTGCAACCACCCTAACCACTTTAAAACAATTTAAGCACTGTATTAAGTCTTAACCACCAAACACTATTCAACTTTCGCTTTTCATCCTTCTATGCATATAACTTGTGTTTAAGAACCATTAAGCGCATCTAATTACAAAACACTGATTAACGAATACCTTAAACTTTTTATCATCTCACAACTTTTTTTCAATTCTTTAGTTCTTTAACAATTTTTTATATATTTCTTATGTTAACCATTTAGTCTTTGTTACGAAACAACGACATTAAAAAGAGTGGCGTTCTATCACATTATGTATATATATAAGGTAAAAGAAAAAATAAAGGAGAAAGTGTAATGATCGTACACAAGTATCTTCTGCACTCAGATTTGAACGAGAGAAGAAATCATTTTTTATTTTTCCCATCCATCGCCCTTTGATCACGGTCAATCTTCAGATTTCAATACTTGTCAACTTCAACCATTATTTATTTGCTTTATTTTTATCTCTGAGATCAATTGTTTATGCATGATAGAACTTGTCACCAATAATCCCAATTAAAATATAGGGACGAAGTAACAAAATGATGTGTCACATTATCTTATCCTTCAATAATGTCTCGTAGTGTTACATAGACACCCACAGAGTTGAGTAGTGATGGTGAGCCAGAGTTTACGAGCGCAAGACCGTACGAAAAAACAAGTCCTTTCTTTCCTTCTTCCTAGAAAACCCCAAACAATTTGTCTTTGTAGGGCACCTTAAAGACAAGTGAAAAGGCACTCGCTTTCCACTTTGGTCTCAAAAGGTGGTGTGTCCCTTTTTGCATTTTCTTCCATTCTGTCGTTCAACTTGTTTAAAGAAACATACATGCGTTGAATCAGTCTTCTGCGCCTATTCTACCAACTCTGTCAAACAAACACACCGTCATTTTTTTACCCTATTCATCGTATAAATAACACCATCCACCATTCACCATTCACCATTTTGATCGTCTTCTTTATGCTCCTTCGCTTGCTTTCTATCCATTATTTCCTTTCTCACAGAAAATGAAGTTTGGAAAAGAATACAAAGCACAGATGGTGCCTGAGTGGCAAGAGGCATACATGGATTACAATTTTCTGAAATCCCAGTTGAAGCAAATCCAACGTTTCAGACAGAGCAGAAAAGCTCCTCCGGCGACACCAAGAGGACTGAGGCGAAAGCTAACGCTGTACAGAGCCTTCAGTGGTCTCACAAACAGACAGTACCAGCCTCTGAGTCCCTCCGGTGACATCGAGAGCCAGCACATCGCGGTGCAGACGGTGAAGCGTGGAGGGTCGGAGAGATACGAAACGACGTTCCTGATGAGCTCCGACGAAGGGGGGGAGTACGAGTTGGTGTACTTCAAGAGACTGGACGATGAGTTGAACAAGGTGGAGAAGTTCTACCGAGGGAAAGTGGAGGAGGTGATGAAGGAAGCTGCAATGCTGAACAAGCAAATGGACGCTTTGATCGCCTTCAGGATCAAAGTTGAGAACCCCAGTGCCTCCTTTCATCGCTCCCTCGAGATGACTCGTCTTGCCTCCGACGTTGCTTCTTCAACCGCTGTTCTCTCTGCTTCCACACCCCGAGGAGCCAAACTCAACAGTAATTCCTCTTCATCCCATCAACTATTCTTGCTTTCTTTTCAAACTAAACAACTTTCCCACCAAACATTGAACTAACTTCCACTGCTGCTCCTTCAACTCTCATATCGGATAAAACTCAATAAATTCATCTATATATAAACCAGAAAGATCGCCCAAATGTTACCACAAGCATTACCCAGTGCAAACCTTAAAAGAAAACAATTACAAAACAAATTTTAACATAAATTATTTTTTAGAGCTGTTTTAATACAATAAAACATTTGTTTTATATTTTTTGAAGGCTTAAATTGGTTTGATTACATATTTTTTATTATTTTATAAATGCTTATACAAATTTATTCAGATAAAGTTTTCATAACAATAACTTGAGATTACAGAATAAATAGTTCATGTTTATTTAGTATTTTAATTTATGACTGATATTACATAATAAAATAATTGAAAATTATCTTAACATAGTTATTACAGAAATATTTTAATCAATTTAGCTTTGTCAAAATATAATATGAAAAGAAATATTATTAACTGATTAAAAATTGTTAAATAATTATTATAAATGTTGACAGTTTTATCACACGTAACCAATATCTTAAATGTGTTATAAAAGCCTTTTAATGTTGTGAATTGTCGTTATTAAATGTTATGATGTTAATCCTGGCTTATTTTTTGTAATTTTAGTTCGAAACGCTGCTTTATTTTATTTCTTTGGTCAACGCGGTTATGTAGTGGAAACAGAAATTATCAGCAAGATTGCACGTGTTTTCTAAAGCGTATATCAATATCAACGAAAGTGATTTCTTTTAATAGGAAAAAGTATTTTAATACGCGATTTATTTGAAGAAATCTTGAATTGTCAAACTGTTTTAAATAATGTTTGATTAAAGGTTTTGTTTCTAGTATAAAAAATATATCAATATAAATATATTTATGATCTTATAAATAGTTCTGATTAAAACCTCTCTCACTTATGCTTTCTTAACTATTTGAATAAAGAAATTAATGTTTAATTTAAATATAAAAATGAGTATAAAAATGTAAAACAGTTTTATATTGTCATTTACTTATAACCCATTATGCATAATAAAATTATTAATTTTTGTAACAACTATCGTAAAATTTATACAGACAACAATTCAGGATTATAAATTAAAAACTTTTCCTTAAACAAAATTACCTTAAGAAGAAAATGCTAGGTCTATACTAATGTCATTGAAAAGTTTGAGATACCTCTGCAAACTTGTGTGATGGTGTTTGGGTGCATTGAATGTGAAACAGTTTACATTATGGTGATTGCAGGAAAAGCTTCGATGATTATGGAAGTTATTGAAGAGGGTAGCACTCATCATGAACAATCAGATGATTCTAATGAGGATGATCAAGAACAAGTAAAAGAAACTGCTAAATCAAAAGTTGAGGAAAAGAAGCCAAACAATCTCAGGGTTACTAGACCAGCTCCTTTGGAAGTACTTGATCGTGTTCAACTGAACCACACCTTTGAAACTCCACGTTCTACTATAAAAGGTGTTCTCAATTTCCCAGGCCAGACAGAACTACAATTCAGCAGAAAAAATCTGAACAAAGTTGAGGAACAGCTTCAACGCTCATTTATTGAATTCTACCGCAAGCTTCGCCTTCTCAAGAGCTTTAGGTAATGCAAGAAGCTAATGTATTCAGCTGCTTCATCTTTCTCCTTCGTCATTATTAGCTAACTCTTTTCATCAAATTAACAGCTTTCTAAATACCATGGCATTTTCAAAGATAATGAAGAAATATGATAAGGTGGAAATCCAATCACTCTTCTCTTCATTTTTCTCTGTTTAGTTTCTTAACAGACAACCTTGTCTCCGCTGTCACTTCATTTAGCAAATTCATTATGCAGATCACTACAAGAGATGCAGCTAAAGCTTATATGAAAATGGTGGACAACACCCAATTCGGAAACTCTGATGAGGTGATTCGTTATTCTTATGAGTTTCCTTTCTATACACCAATCAGTGTAAAATTTATATGATATTAATTAATCAGAAATTATCAAAAATATGATTTTTCATGTAACTACTGTAAAAATTAACATACACACACACACATATCAGGTTGGGATGAACACAATGCAAAACCTTTTACACTGTTATTTGAGTTTCTGAATGTTTTTACTTGACATTCCTGTGGCAGGTCACTAAACTCATGGATAGGGTTGAAAAAACATTCACTAAGCACTTCTACAACTCAAATCGTAATAAAGCCATGAATATCTTAAGACCAAAAGCAAAGAGGGAAAGACACAGAGTTACATTTTCCATGGGTAAGCACCAAGATATTGATGTATAATTTAAAGTCTTATTATTTTGCGGGTAAAGAAAACAGATTTTGATTCTCGTTTCTTCTTTCATTTGACACTGTCAACCTATTCTCAGGTTTCTTAGCAGGATGCACAGCAGCTCTGGTGTTAGCCCTCGTTCTAATCGTTCGTACCAGAAAAATATTGGATCATTCTGGGAGTACAAAGTACATGGAATCCTTGTTCCCACTGCATAGGTAATTTTTCCAAATTCCATAACCCATTTGAAAAATTAGTAGCTTTGGAACAAGAGCCCCCACCAAAATCAACATAGAAGAGATAAAGTGAACTTTGTTGAACTTTGTTTTTTGCAGTTTGTATGGATTTGTAGTTCTACACTTGCTGATGTATGCTGCTGATATATACTTCTGGAGACGGTACAGAGTGAACCATTCATTCATATTTGGCTTCAAGCCGGGCACTGACTTAGGCTACAACCAAGTTCTTATGATCGGTTTTGGTCTAGCGGTGTTGGCACTGGGTGGTGTGCTTGCAAACCTAGACATGCAGATTGATCCACAGACAAAAGATTACGAAACACTCACTGAACTCATTCCACTCATCTTGCTTCTTGTAAGAATCTGATGTTTGAAACATTTTGCCATTCAATATTTTAGCAAGTACTGAAGTACATAATGAATTCATTCATTCATTTTATTGTTACTCTGCAGGTTCTGATTGCTATTTTACTGTGCCCCATAAACATCTTTTATCGCTCAAGCAGGGTTTTCCTCCTCGTATGCCTATTTCACTGTATATGTGCACCTCTTTACAAGGTATAGCAAAATCCTTGCAAACACAAGGTCTTTGCATTTCCTAACTTTATGGGGTAGTCTAACACTTGTTGTTTTCCATGCATTTCAGGTCACACTCCCGGACTTTTTCTTGGCAGATCAATTTACTAGCCAGGTTTTGTTTCCAACTTTAAACCATGGATTAATATTATTTTCTTACTTCTTTGCCATGTATGACAATTTGACCCTTCTGATTACTCAGGTGCAAGCCTTGAGAAGTTTTGAGTTCTACATTTGTTACTACGGGTGGGGTAATTTCAAACAGAGAGAAAACACTTGCAGCTCTAGCAGCGTATTCATCACTTTTTCATTCATCGTGGCTGTTATTCCCTACTGGTCCCGTTTCCTGCAGGTGACTAGCGATTAATATCATCTTACAGAAAACCTAAAATTTAGACACCTCAAATTGCTTTTTACTTTCTTCATTTGCTTGTTATCCTTATTTACGCATCATAAATACTGGGGTGAAACTGTGATGAACAAAGTTTGAAGTTTTGAAGAAAATGTTGTTGAATATGTTGCAGTGTCTTAGGAGGCTGTTCGAAGAGAAAGATCCAATGCAAGGATATAACGGATTGAAATACTTCCTTACAATTATTGCTGTTTGCCTGAGGATAGCGTATAGTCTTAACAATTCAATGGTGTGGAAAGTGATGGCCTGGGTTTTCTCAATATTTGCAGCAGTTGCTTCTACATATTGGGACCTTGTAATAGACTGGGGCCTTCTGCAGAGACGTTCCAAGAATCGCTGGTTGAGGGACAAACTAGCAATCCCTCATAAAAGTGTATATTTTATAGCCATGGTATAACAATTGTGCTTGAAATTATCAAACTTGTTTTTGCATGTATGATTGATGATGTTGTTGTTTCTCTACGCTTTTTGAATTGGAAAGTTGCTGACAAATTGAACCCGTGCAGGTCCTTAACGTCTTGTTGAGATTTGCCTGGTTGCAGACAGTCTTGAGATTCAACGTCAGCTTCTTGCATAAACAAGCCATGACTACCATTGTTGCATGTCTAGAGATCATTCGTCGCGGCATATGGAACTTCTTCAGGTAAACATCATGAAATTAATCAGGATTTTAGTCACTCCCAAAATCACAATGCATTTTAAGCTCTTGAGCCTAATAAATTTTCTTTACGTTGGGCATTAGAAATTAGTATTCCAACTCCATTCACCATTTGGAGAAACCAGGATAACTTCCAGAGTACGTTTAATTTATCTGATAATTCATTGCTGCATTTCTAACTTCCAGATTGGAGAATGAGCATTTGAACAATGTTGGCAAGTACCGTGCTTTCAAGTCTGTGCCTCTACCCTTCAATTACGACGAAGATGAAGATAAAGACGAGTGATGAGTACTAGGCTAGGACATGGATTTTATTGTTTTTCTCTTTTCTTTTTCTAAGTCATCATTTTTCTCATTTTTTCTTCTATCTTTCTTCAATATGCACTGGGAATTCAAGAGTAAATATTTTCCTTTTGATTAAAGCAAATATTTGAAGGGTAGCTGAAAATATTGCAATGGGGAGAGAGAATGTAACACCCCCTCACATTTCTGTCCATAATACAGATGAGGATATGTATTACAATCCAATAGATGCACGTCGTTCGTTCGATCGAGCTAGTCTTGAAATCACATCAAAATTGGTTATGATGACAAGAAAATGTTTAAACTGAATAACATATGAAAGAGGAGCAACTTGGAAGAGAAGAACAACGCGACGAAACTAATTTGATATTATACTTATACAGTAAACAAATTAAATTATTAAGTACAAGTATTCAATCAAATCAAGGATAAGCACAATATTGAATCAAACAAGATATTTTTATAGTTTGCTTCACCCTTCCCCTCCGATTCCGGCAACGCAAAATATTATGGAGAAATAATAGGGGCATATAGTATCATTCTTATTTAGAAAAAGGAAAAAAAAAATACCCACGTTTTTTGTTATTTCAAAATTCAATTGTTATTTCGTCTCTCGGCACTACAGGGAGGACACACATAAGGATGGGAAATTTCACTATAAAATCAGTAATGCTAGAACACTTCTTAGTTCATCCATCCCAAAACAACCTTTACGACTTACGTTATGATAGATGTGAGTTCCGTTGGCTTACATTTTAGTAGTATTGACATTGAGAGAATCGACGTTACAAAGTTTCCTAGTTATGAGTTGCGATTAAATAAACTTCTTTGTAAGAAAATAAATCACTTTCTTCTTGAAGTTAAAAGTAAAATTTCAACAGCGTCATTAAGATTTTTAGCGTCAATACAACCACAATTCCCAACAACAATGATTGCAGTAAAACTGCGATCACAATTCACAACCTTACTAACATACGAAAGCTATTTATAACTTCTGAAAAAATTTATTCATTTTATTCTGTCTCTTATAACCGACTATAATCAAATTATACAAAGTAGCTCTTAATTTGAGAATCTGGAAGTCAAGAAGTTTCTCATTTCTTTTTCACTACTAGCTCTAGCACTTTTTAATTCTGCAAATCAACGGCAAAAACATTCCCACCATTATAAAGTTATAAAACTAGCATTAAGAAAGAGTCCCAATGTCACATTCGGTCAATGAATATTTGTTATCCTAGAGTGGATCAGACAAAACAGAACTAGACAAGCATAGATCACACACTTTTGTAACTATGGTATGAATCACTGACTAGACAGTAAAATAAAATCCGATACAACACAACCATATCGCATGCTAAAAATTGGAAATTGATACAGCTTTGAATCCAAGAAAATATTTGTCATTCCAATTATTGTGACAAAAATGTGTCAGTTATAAATGACTGTAATCTATTTGCATTGACAGAACAGGTATGACAGCAGGCTAAGAGAAACCAAAAAGGGCAATGAAATGATGTCTCACTTTGGGTCTTGACTAGAAGGAGGAGGAGCTTGGGATTCATTAAGCGACAAATTTTGGCTTTCCTTCAACAACTCAATGGTGGCCACTTCCTCAACGACATGATCAGTCCTGAGAATGAATTTGTAGTAATCATGAGCATCATACACAACTCTAATATTTTAAATTTCACTATAGAAGATTTATAATTCAAATATCCAAGCTTCAACACTTCATCTACATCTAAGGACAGTAACTCAAACGTTATATTTTCATCCTCAAAATTTCCATCAATGTTATGTCAAAAGCCATTTTGTGAAGAGTCCACTTGGCTCTGTAAAAAAAGTCCATTTTGTTAAGATTTTAAAGGCATCATTATTAACATTAACATAATTGATATCAAAAAACTGATGTTACAATCTTTGATCTGCATTTGAGAATGGTACGTTAAAAGTTGAATTTATAAAGATTTTGTTTGGAGGATAAAGTAAATAAACTTTAAAGTGAAAATGTAGGCACATTTTAAGAGCTACAATCAACAAAAGGCTAAAAAGATTTACTTTCCTTCAAACCAACTCTACTAACCACAGAATTGAGGTTAGAAACTAGAAATTTTTCACGAGCACTGTATACACCAAGATATTTGGGGTAAAACAAACAGGCTACAAGTTAGGTGCATTAACATTTTTTCAAAGTCAAACTATTTATTTATTTAAAAATGGAAATGAAATTACAACAGAACAACAGAGTTAAAGCAGAAATGCTGCAGTTGAAGGAAAAGAATGTGAAATTCAATTTGCTGAATCTGCATAAAAAGTAGTGAAATGAATCAAACCTCTTTCATAATCTAAATCAACATTACATTTTTGCCTCTATTAAAGTTAAATGAGTTGAGCAGACAAACTTCCACGAAGTACTTATAGTAGGAGAAGAAAAGCCAAGAAGAAAAAATACATCTATTTTCTTTAAGTCAAAATTAATTTACCCATCTCAACCTCAAAAGTTCTCTCATCTTACTCCCCAAAAAATCAAAGATATAAAGTTCTAAATAACCGTTTGTGACAGCAATTCCAGCCAAGAGAGGCACTGTGATATAATTGCAGCCACATTTGTCCACAATTTCCCACAACAAAACCGCTACTACGACCACCACAAGTTAAAACATTACCAAGATCCTACCAAGATCCTACATTACCAAGAATAAGGAAGTGAAGTTACTTCTTCTTCTCAATTGTTAATTCTCAACAGAAGGAAACCTAACGTGACATTCAGTAACTGAACTATTGGGTAGCCTAGAGCTAAACAGGCATAGAGCACACAGACTTTTGTGGTGAAGGAAACATAAAGTAAGATCAATGTAAGAGAACATTAGGGATTCCAATTATTATTGTGAGAAAGTAAAAACCGAGGGTGGGATGAGTCTCACTTTTGGTCTTGCTGGGAAACTATGTTTTCCTTTTCCAATTCAGCGACGGCCTGTTCCTCGGCGAGCTTCTCGGCGCGGAGGATGGGCTCGTAGTAGTCGGAGTTGGCATCCATACACTGCTTCAACGAGGCGGTGACCCGGGCGCACTTCTCGAGGAGGTCATCGTTGTTGGTCTCCGCTTCTTGGACGCACTTCTCCCATGCGATGAAGGCGTCGCGGCAGCCGCCCCCTTTCATGAAGAGGCAGAACCCGCACTCTCCTTCTTCTTCCTCTTCCTCTGCTCCGGGGGACTCCGAACCTGCCGGATCGGGAGGGAGATCCTGCGCTTCCGCATCGGATTGGAGCTTCGGATCTTCCTTCGCAGGCGTGGACATGGTGGCTGAGTCGCAAGATACTGCACCAAAGAGAGAACAGATGCTATGCTATGCTCTGCTTAAAACCTCCAAAAACCCCTAAAACCCTTGCGTCTCCTTCCTTGACCACCAATCCACATATTTTTATGTATTTACTAGAATTTTTAACCGTGCAACGTCCGGTTTATTAAAAAAAATGCATGAGTTTATTAAAATAAATTTATTGGTATGAAACTTGAAAGATATGTTGGAACAAGGGGTATTAGTTTGAATATTTTATTATTAATATTTTTGTTTATTATTATTATTATTATAGTAGAAATAACATTTCTTCCCAAATAATTAATTCTAAATCTTTAATCATTATAAAAATTATTTGTTTGATTAATGTTTCTTAAAAGCATGATATGATATAGTTTTTAATTTAATATTATGATTAGGAATCCCTGAGCATTTAATATCTTTGAGAAACTCTAAAGTAAAATACTCACCTTGAATTTTTTCATTTTCATCATATTGGTAAGGAGTATTTGAACTTAAATAAATTTGTTTGTTCTTCACCATGTATCAAAGATAGAATGAAGTCATTTACTTGTTCAATAGAGTCAATTGTTATAGCCCCATCACAAACGATTCATGATATCCTTAATAGACCAGTATAAACAAAGTTTACTAAAAAAAGTAAAGGTGTTTCAGATTCTTGAATTAAAAGATCCAGTGTTATAAAATATTGCCTTCACCATTTTCATTCAAATCAGTACCTCCATCTCCAATTTGTAGATTTCAATCAGTAAATTCTTTTATAGTTCTTGCACTTTGATTTGAAATTGTAGTCTTAATCTCATTTTTTTTTTGAAGTTTTAGAACTGTGCAATGTTGTCACAAATCATAGTAGTATATTGATATCCTCACAATATCAAATCTTAATCCTTTTTTTACAACGACAAAATTTGTTTGAAATCACCTTCCAACATCAAAACTTTCTCACCAAATGGTCTTTCAACACTATCTTCATTTTTAGCTCTCATTATATCTATCAAGGTTTTACCAAAAGCTTTAAAACATAACTTGTTCATTAAAACATAACTCATCTTAACAAAATATACTTCGTGGCCCTTTATATGCAAGTTGGTGAGCCAATTCGGCTCACCACGGGTTCAACCGAGTAAGCCAGGTTCTAGGTGGATTAGGTCAAAAATCAACCCGTATTAAAATTTGTAAAAAAAATTTAACCCAATCTGGCCCGAACATGTGGTGGACCGAGTTGACTCGCATATTCCAATCTATTTTGACATCTCTATGAAAAATAGACTATATAAAACTACATATGATATGTCATCTATAAAAATGTAAAAATATAAAGGTTAAACAATACAAAAAAAATAGTAAAGGATCTATAACTACAAATAATATCAAATATAAAAATTAAATTTGATAAAAATATAAAGATAGGATATCTGGTTAACCTGTTTAGTGGAATCTTCATATTTTAGTACAAATTTATATTTTAAACTCTTATTTAGGGTATTTACCTTAAAATAACATAAATAGTTTAATGATTAAATTTATAATATTATATTATTATCAATTTTTAAGGTTTAATTGGAATTATCATTAAATATTTTAAAAATTGGTTTAATGTAATGTAATGTGTTAAGTTTAGAATATATTAAATAAATAAATAATTTTGGTGTAAAAAAATATTATATATTAATCATAATAAATAATATATATATATATATATATATATATATATATATATATATATATATAAAATCATGTATATTGATTATTACAATTAATGGTAATTTGAAGTATTTTATTTGAATTATCACTGTATAGTTGACATTCAAAATAATTATTGATAAAGTTCATGAATGTGCATTTGGTCAAATGAGCAAATTATTAAAGAAATTTAAATTTATCAAAATACAATTTGTAACGTTCCGAATAAATAGATAAAACCCATTTAATAAAAATGCCACACACATAATATCTAGAGGGTACGAAGATTTGTGATATGAATTACTCCGTACTCCAACATATTCTTAAACATAAAAGAGGCCCCACACGGCCCAAAACATAAAATACTAGCGAACTAATAGTAATAAATCTAGTACAGACAAGAAAGTATAGCAAATAAATTCTTCAGCGATGGGCCCCAAAGTGGGCCTAATACTCGTCCAGTCCATCAAGTTGTAGCATTCCTATCATCATTACCACTGTTAGGGGTTCTCCCATCTGCTCACATCAATAAAATCGATGATCATCGCAATAGGAGAAGAACCACATACAAGACAACCAAACACGCAAACAGGGTAAGCTAGAGTAAAGAAATCTTGTGTCATAACAGTCAACATGCAATCTCAGAGTCAAACATGAATAACAGACATTCACACATGGATTACCAACATCATTTAAGACTCCCAAGACTTGACTATCCGAATACGCATAATGAGGCACCACCACGTGGCAGTGGAATTATGTCCTAACAATGAAGCGTCACCGCGAGACCTTCGCAAAATTACCCTTACAAGAGGCACCACCACGTGGCCTTCGTGGAATTACGTCCTGGCCTTGAGGCACCACCATGATACTCGCGTGGAATTACGTCCTTATGTTGAGGCACCACCATGAACTCCCACCATGAGGTTCATAGAATTAAGTCCAATAGGTGAGGCACCACCAGGGACTCTCATTAGGAGGGTCCATGGGATTACGTCCAACAGATGAGGAACCACCATGAGCTCTCACTACAAGAGTCATGGAATTACGCCCTACTCACACATTGTATATGTTTCACCAACCAATCAGAAGTTCTCATAATACTAACATCATGTATAACAATCCTATCATGCAATTCATGCTTTCCAATTCATACAACATAAAACAACATACCATTCCCACCACAACCTCATATATCAATCATGGCATCATCCCTCAACCCTCATAGTAAAGCATTTAGATCAGATAAGCAATCACACATCAATGCACCATTCAACAATAGTACCAAAACTTACCCCCCAGTCTCGCTCAGGCTAACAGGTCCCGCTCAGGCGAGGGAGGTCCTCTCGCTCAGGCGAGCCCCGTCTCGCTTAGGCGAGGACTCGAGTAGGGGAGCAGCGGACTCTACGAGGTCTCGCTCAGGCGAGTCCCTTCTCGCCTAGGCGAGACCACTCCTCACTCAAAAATAAAAACTCATCATCTAAGCGACAGTTCGAGCAGCAGGTCCCAAGCGAGCCTATGCTAATCTCGCCTAGGCGAGGCAGGCTCGCTTGGGTGAGGAAAACAGTGCTCACCACTGTTCTCTCGTGCAAAACATAGAAACCACCCTGAAACCACATTTTTACCAATATCAAACAATCAAATCACGAGCACACCTCAAGAATATAACTTAAACTCAGAAAATATGCGAAAAACATAGTAAATCGTAAATCCTAGCTTCCCTTATCTGGAAACGAGCTAGCGGAAAGTTCTGACACGCACACAGAGAGCACCACAGTTCTAAGAGTAGGCCAAGGGCTGAAAACGAAGGGAAGCAGAATAGGAACGAGATTACTACAAAGTCCCAACTGTGATCATCAAAAGAAAAGGATGCCCCAGAGAGTGAGAAGCATGAGCTCGAGATTAACTTACATGGAGAAGAGCTGAGTTTAGAGTTGTCTTGCCTAAGAGCTGGGATCAAACCCTAACAAAGCTTCCTGTTGCGAAAGAGAGAGAGTGTGACGGCTGCGAAATTTGTAGAGTAAGAGAAATGGAAGGATGAGGGTAGACTTAGGGTCTCCTTTTCTCCTTTGGGCCAGCCCTTAGGCCCAATAGTTTGGGACAGCCTTTAAAATAAAAGGTAGGAAATAAAGTGGGCCTTACACAATTTGCTCATTAATATAATAAAGGGTTAATTATGTTTTTCGTCCCTCAAGTATTATGCGATTTTGTTTTTAGTCCCCCAACTAACGTTTGCTCCAATTTGGTCCCTCATGTTTTGAAACGATTGGAAATAGTCCTCCTTTTTGGACGCCGTTAGTTTTATTTGACACCTGGCAAACGGACTGCCACTTATGGATCCCGTTTTAAGCTGTGTAAGTGGAGTGTGTTTCTGCACGTGCTAATTAAACAGAAGCTTTAATTAAATAAGACGAAAATGTTATTTCTTCAGTGGAAGATTTATTTTGTCTGAATTGAGTGGGTTGTGTTATTTAATTAAGTTCTCTGAATTAAATGAGAATGTCGTATCTTGAGTGGGAGAGTTATTTTGAGTGGGAGAGTTATTTTGTCTGAACGAAAGCGTTGCACAGACCAATCCAGGGCTTGAGGGAAAGGATTAAACCCTTACACAACAATCAGGAGGTTGAGGATAGGGATTAAAGCATGGAAGAGTAGAATCGGGAGTAGAATCAGGAGGTTGATGTAAGGGATTCAAGTATTGAAGAGTAGAATCGCGACCTAAGGTAAGTTCGGTCCTTCATGTTTTTTTTTTTGGATACTTGGTCTGGTTTGGTTTCATATTTTGGTTCGTGTATGGTTGTGTATTGATTGGAGTAAGGTTTTTTACGATAAATCGCGACCTAAGTAAGTTCGTTCCTTGTATGGTTGTC
>Ga0214544_1003786_pt1 | contig 30850 bp, 20 predicted proteins | sample CNSS3metaG_FD_160074 | JGI IMG/M metagenome (GOLD analysis project Ga0214544, IMG submission 160074) | Root nodule microbial communities from cowpea collected in UCLA plant growth center, Los Angeles, California, USA - CNSS3 | ecosystem: Host-associated > Plants > Roots > Nodule | place: USA...
TTATTTTTTAAAATTTGTAATTATTTTTTAAAATTTAATTAATTATTTATAATAAATTTGTAAAATTATTTTACTTTATATCTTATTTTTTAATAATTATGATAAAAATTAATTTATTTTGTTATTCAAATTAAAAAAAGTTGGTGTTTCCACTTGTTAACTATATATATACTATTATAGAAAAAGACTTTTTAATTTGCATATTTATTTTCTATTTTTACCATTTAAATATATTTTTTAATTAAAATAATTATTTATTAAGTTTATTCTTTTTAAGTGATATTTTTTAAAATTTATTTGATCATTCTTTTTAATTTTAACCATTTTTTAAATTCAAATAATTATTTATAATAAAATTCTAAAAATTATTTATATTGATTTCTATAATTACAATTATAGTTTTATTATTTTTGGTTATAAAAAAAATAAAAACACACGTGAGTATGGATTTTCACTAATATTTTATAATAAAAAATTCAAATTATGATGAATGCAAAGTTAAAAAAGTTAAGTACATATTTTTTTAGTTTTATTAATAATTTGATTTAATTTTCAATCAGTATAGTTTTGTTTGCAATTTTTTATTTAATATCTTTAAAAAAGACGTTTCAAACATAGAATACATCTTAGAAAAGACCAGTGAAAAAATATTTTTGAAAGATAAAATAAGTATTCTTCTCTTTCTTTCTTTTTTCTTTGTAAACTATCTAAAAAGAAAAAGGTTAAAATATCTTTTTGGTCCCAATTTTTGTCAAGTTTTTTCAAATAAGTCCTAATTTTGGTTTTGTGTTTAAATAGGTCCCAATTTTCGTCAATTATGTTCAATTAGGTCCTTTTTTGCTAACACCGTTTAAATCATTAACGGCCATGAACAGTGACTGCCACGTGTCATTTCGTGGTTGTTTTGAATTTTTTTATTTTTATTTTTATTTTTAAAATTTTATTTTTAAATTTTTGTAGATGTATACGTGTCAACCCAAGAGTGTGCCACGTGTCCCTTTGTGGTTTTTTTTTTAATTTTTAATTTTATTTTTTTGAATTATTTTTTAAATATCCACGTATCAATCTAGTAGTGTGCCACGTGTCAAAGTCAATATTCTATATTCAATTTGGATATTTGTTATTTTTGTTCAATTAGTCATAATTTTTGTTAAGATTAACCAATTTCGTCCCTATAGAAGATGTGACCAAATTTAATTTTTATGTCAAAATTATAATGATGTGAATTTTAATATATTATATAAAGATATTTAATAAAAAATATGAATTTTAATATAAAAATTAAATTTGGTTTTAATTTGGAGAAGGACCAAATTGGTTAATGTTAACAAAAATTGAGACCTAATTGAACAAAAATAACAAATATAGGGACCAAATTGAATTTAGAACATTGACTTTGACACGTGGCATGCTACTGGGTTGACACGTGGACATTTAAAAAAAATTCAAAAAAAAATCAAAAAAATTCAAAAAAACCACGAAGTGACACGTGGCACACTCCTAGGTTGACACGTGTACATTTAAAAAAAATTTAACAAAATTTTAAAAAAAAATTCAAAAAAAAAATATAAAAAAAAAATTTTACAAAACCACGAAGTGACACGTGGCAATCACTGTTCATGGTCGTTAATGATTTAAACGGTGTTAGCAAAAAAGGACCCAATTGAACAAAATTGACGAAAATTAGAACCTATTTGAATACAAAACCAAAATTAGGACTTATTTGAAAAAACTTGACGAAAATTGGGACCAAAAAGAGATTTTAACCAAAGAAAAAGTAGTAGATCCTCCAAGTTACCTCAATCTTTAATGAAACAATAAAAAGTTTTTTTTTCCACAGATCGTTAACGTTTTAAATATAAAATATTTGTTAATTTTATCGATTAATAATAGAAAAACGGTATAACTACTGATTTGGTACCCAACTTTTTTTGTTAAGTTCAATTTGGTACCCAAACTTTTGGTTTGTTCAATTTAGTACTCCAATTTTCTAAAGAGATTCAATTTGATCATCTCTGTTAAGTTGGAGTTAACACCGTGTCCGTACAGGACACGTGAATGATTTTTTTTAAAAAAAAAATTAATTTTTTTTAAAAAATATATTTTTAAAAAAAAAAAATTTAAAACTGACACGTGTCAGTTTATCATCGTGCCACGTGGCAGCTTACAATCATGACACATGGCAGTGGTAAAAGTTGTTTTAATTTAGTACTCCAATTTAAATTTTTGGTTCAATTTAGTACCACAATTTTTTAAAATGATCCAATTTCGTCCTTTCCAATTTGAAACCAAATTAGTAACTAAGTTTAATTATAACTTATATATACATGTTAAAATAATTGTTTTGAATTTATACACTACACCTAAATATTCAAATTATTTTATTTTTTACAAGTGTAAAAAATTTCATGTGTAAAAAGTTACAAAGGTTAAAATGTAAAAAATAAAATAATTTAAGTATTTAGGTGAAATGATTTGATATATATATTAGAAGAAATTATTGTAACATGTATATATAGGTTGTAATTAAGCTTATTTACTAATTTTGTCTCAAATGGAAGATGATGAAATTGGATCATTTTAAAAAATTGAGGTACTAAATGAACAAAAAATTTAAATTTGGGTACTAAATTGAAAACAACTATTACACTGTCACGTGTTATGATTGTAAGCTACCATATGACACGATGATAAACTGACACGTGGCGGTTTTCAAATTTAAAAAAAAAAAAAATTTGAAAATTTTTGTTTTTTTAAATTAAAAATTTCATGGCTTGACACGTGTACTGTACAGACACGATAACAGAGAGGACCAAATCGAATCTCTTTAGAAAATTGAGGTACTAAATTGAACAAACTAAAAGTTTGGGTACCAAATTAAACTTAATAAAAAAGTTGGTGTACCAAATATGTAATTATATCTAGAAAAAATAAAAGCCTGGTTAACATGGTGAGCATAAAACGATATAAAAAAATTGAATTTTGAAGGAAATTGAGATAAAAGTAAAAATATAAATTTTCCATTTCTGTTCTATAAAAAAAAAATACATTTTTTCAGTTTTTTTCTTTTCTAATTTCTGTCGACAGTCGAATTCTTTGAATCATTCCTATCGAAACCAAAATCCACATCAAGATCACAACAAACAGAATAAAAACAAAAATAAAAAATTGTATTTGGGTCACCTTTGATGAAATTAATTTCAAATATAAATTGGTTAACAGTTAAATTAATTATTTAAGTCTATGTCTATCTAAATTTATTTTAGTTCAGAATTAAGTTTGTAGAATTAAATGAAGCATGTAAAATTTCCATGGTGAAAACAGTGTCACTGTCACTTTTCGTTTTCTTCCTTTAAGGGTATTAATGGAGAAAAAGGAACTCCTTTGTCAGCAACATCATCATTGCTGACGTAACTTTCAGTTTGGGATATTTTCTCTCCTCGATGAACCCTTCTGTCTATAAATCGAACAGAATTGAAACTCAGAGACCCAGTTGAGTAACAAAGATGGCACAAGTAAGGAACAAGCAAGTGCTTCTGAGGGACCATGTCACAGGTTTTCCAAAAGAATCTGACTTGAACATTGTCGAAAGTACCATAACATTGAAGCTTCCAGAAGGTTCCAATCGTGTCCTGCTCAAAAATCTATACTTGTCCTGTGATCCTTACATGAGGAATCTCATGAACAAACCAGAAGGACCCCCCAATAGTCGTGCCTACGTTCCTGGATCCGTAAGTCATTTTTTTGTCGCTGTTGCTGCAAATCATGCAGTTTGATTCGTTAAAAAAGGTAGCTTTTGTTTATGGGCTTTTAGATACATATATGGTCTTTGTTGGTGTGAATTAATCTTTGAAAAATGAAGTTTTTGGCATGTTCGTGATGTCGGGGACTGGTTTGTGTAATTGAAAGGTTTTAATTGGTATGAGTTGTGAATACTTTGTTTGATAATCGGAAGGAATCTATGCATTTCAGGAAGTGGGTTTTGCAATTTGTGTTAAAATTTCTTAACATTTGTAGTTTTTGAGATTGTTCTTCGAGTTTAATTGCTATTCACACCATCAACCAATTTGAGTTGGTGATGATTATGAGTTTTGAGCTAGCTGTTGTGAAAGCCAAGATATTTATTGTGTAAGGCAATTGTATGATTAAATGTCACTGTAAAAACTCACTCTTTACCACAAATGCACTAATTTGCTCTTACTGTTTGAGTTTTTCATTTTACCTTTAGAATTGAGATTGAAGTTAATCAAAGAATGTTCATGATGGAAACTGTTATTGAAGAATATATCTTTGCTTGTGGTGATGAGTGTCGAATGATTGCAGCCATTAACAGGATACGGTGTGTCTAAAGTGTTGGAGTCTGGACACCCAGATTATAAGGAAGGTGATTTAGTGTGGGGCTTTACCAACTGGGAAGAGTATAGCGTGTTATCCTCTGCTCAAATACTTTTCAAAATTGAGCACACTGATGTTCCACTTACCTACTACACTGGAATTCTTGGTATGTGTTCTGTAATTTCAACTTACACTGTCTTTGAATGAAGGATGCAAATGCACTTGACATTGATATCATTATGAACTGCATGTTGGAATTTATGGAAGTTTTGTCATTGATAGATTACCCTTTTTTCAGTGTCATTAGGATAAAGGTGTTTACCATCAATGTGTAAGGATTTGTTTGGACAAGGTTCTCCATAAGAACTTTCAAAAGACAAAATTAAGAAGAAAAAGAATGAAAACCTCTATTCTCATTTGGAACTGAAAGTGCAGTCCTTCACTGCTTTTATATATCTGTCACAAACTTATATGTGGTAATCTCTCAGTTTTAGTATGTATGTTTTCTGTTATATTTTGAGATTATACATTCTGTTTCTTCACCATTTGATGAAGTTATACCCAGGCAAACATGGAAGCATGAAAGCAAGTATCTATATGTTAATTGTGTAGCTTTTCTCAGCATATGAAGTTTCTTTGTAATAATCAGCTCCCTTTTCTTCTTGTATCATTAAGATTAAGGGTTAAGCATCATAGAAGAACATGATGTGTAGGACTTGGTTTTCTGTCTGTTTGTTCCTATTTCCTTCTCCATTTGCTTCTTTTGTTCAGTCAACGTCATTGGCTTGAATTGATCACTGATTTAGAAGCTCTGATTGAAGATAACAAACGTTGCATCATGGTTATTTTCATTTGGATGTTGTTGCTAAATTCTTTTATAGGTCTATGCTGTGCATCTACAATTCTGTGATCTACTTCTATCAATTTATATTACACTTTTTAGCTTTTAATATTCTGACTCTATACATGCTTCCTCTGGATTTCATTGAACTCGGATTTGATAACATGTTTTGTTCTTGTAACACAGGTATGCCAGGAGTGACTGCATATGCAGGGCTATTTGAAGTAGGCTCTCTCCAGAAAGGAGATAAAGTTTTTGTCTCAGCTGCCTCCGGTGCAGTTGGTCAACTTGTTGGGCAATTCGCCAAACTGAATGACTGTTATGTTGTTGGAAGTGCTGGATCTAAAGAGAAGGTATTGTTGTAATTGTTTAAGCTAAGTATACCTGCAATCCTGCATAAATCAGCATCACCTATTCCTTATCTGTTCCCTTGTTTGAGACACTTCTTTTGTTTTTGGCTCAAGAAATACTACTATTTTGGTTAGCCTGTTTGTCTTGTTTCTGCTCAGTTTTTAGGTTGAGCAATTTCTCTTTTATAAACAACCACTATTCAATGAAAACTGAGATATCTTGCATTCATTTTTTTTTTCCCAAAGATTATTGGTGGCACTAAAATGCAGAAAACATCTTATACTGGAGCATACGGAAAAACAGTAAAAGTAATTTCTTTATGGCTCTATGCATGAATTCAGTTAAACTCTACTATATTTGCACTTGTATTCATACTGGAATCCAACTCACTTCCCTTATAAAAGATAAAAGAAGGATTTACAAAATTGATTGATGGCATAGATTAACATTAGCACTTTTTTTCTTCTAAATTCTGATACAAACACTATATGGTAAAGGATTATGTTGACCATATCATGTTGAAGATTCCACATCGGCTAACAATATATAAGTGGGTGCAAACCACACCTTACTAGCTGATTTTGTAAAATTGAGTTAGACTTAAAGTTCACTTCTTGACATATCTGAAATAGATTATGCTTTATTAGAGAAAAATACTTGGTCCTTTTACTTGAATATAAATTTCTTGCATAATCAGGTGGATCTACTGACTGATAAATTTGGATTTGATGGAGGCTTTAATTACAAGGAAGAGCCTGATCTTGATGCAGCTTTGAAAAGGTCTATACTTAACAGTATTCTAAAGATATTTAGATCTCACTCTTTTATGCTCATCAAAACATTCAATTACTGTTCCTGGTAATAAACATGGTACCGTAGTAGTGACTAGTTTATGTGATTATACAAACCAGGCACTTTCCAGAAGGCATTGATGTCTACTTTGAGAATGTTGGAGGCAAGACACTTGATGCTGTACTCCTGAACATGAGACTCCACGGTCGCATACCTGTGTGTGGAATGATCTCACAGTATAATCTTACTGAACATGAAGGTGTAACAAACTTGGCACAGATCATATACAAGAGGGTTCGTTTGCAAGGCTTTAACTTCATGGATTGGGTTCACCTATATCCCAAATTCTTGGATTTTCTTCTGCCTAACATCAGAGAAGGGAAGGTTGTGTATGTGGAAGACATAGCTGAAGGACTTGAAAATGGTCCCTCAGCTTTGGTTGGCCTTTTCAGTGGCCGCAATGTTGGAAAACAAGTGCTTGTTGTTTCTCATGAATAGAGAAGCATTTGGTTTTTCTCTTCACTGTTAAGTTATCAGTTTTACTTTTGGTTCTTCTGTTTAAAATCTAACTGTCTTTGTATAACCTTTGCTGTATGATGATGTTCTCTGTTCTTAATTGTTCTGAAAGTTTTATCAATGTAATCTGCAGTTGTTCCTCTTGAATAAAAGCATTTGGTTTTTTCTATATGGTTTCTTTTTCACCAAAATTTAACTATCTCTGCATAACCTTTGTAGTCATTCTTAACTGTTTGATGATGCTTTCTGCTTGTGATTACCCTCATGACAGTATCAGCTTATTATGCAGTTCAAATATTGGGTCAAATAAGATTTTGTACTTGCAGATTTTTTTTATATTAAAAAATTAATAAATATGTTAATTTGGTTCTGATACTGAGTTTCAAAGAAATTATTATTTTTCTAGAGTTATTGTTACATATCTTAAGTTTGGGTCCTTAGTGGGGTCAAACTTATCACCAGAGATTCATGGAGAGCCTTAAACATGTTCTTCATTAGTCTGATCCAGGAACAAAAGTTTGTCCCTTCCAAAAAGCTATGCACTTTTTGATGTTTGTTCAATTATTGTCTTCATGGATATTTTTGAAAGTGAGCATAAGATATTTAAGAAGGGATCAAAGACTTTAACTCATGCAGTTAATTGGGCATTGGCTTTTTTATTAGTCCTGTGTAATCTAAAATTTTATATTGTAAAATTTAAAATTGATTTTTAATTATTCTAAATCGTGTCACATAATAAATAAAATTTTTAAGTAAATATGTTTTTTGTCTTCAAATTATTATAAAAAATTATGTTTTGTTGTTAAATTAAATTATAAAATATTTTGTCTTTATATTTTATGAGAGCTATGTAAAATAATTTTTAACAAAATTATATGTGGAAATGTTTGTCACGTGACAAATAAACACGGAATTATAATATAATATCCATATATTTTTGTTTAAAGAGATGTTTTACATACATTATAAATATTTTGAAATTTAATTTAAAAATGAAACATAATATTTTATATTAATTTCAAGAAAGAAAACATATTAAACTCTAAAATTTATGATTATAAATTAAATTAAAGTATGTTTCCCTGTATAGTTTTGGACGGTTCGGACTTGATGTAATACTCAAGAGGACATTTTCATCCTGCCTTTAAAATAACCATTTTATCATTCATAAAAATAATTTTAAGATTGCGTATTCTGAAAATCTTTCTTTCCAAAAATTTTAGATCATGATTTCTTTATTAGAATGGCATAATAGAAATTTTAGAATAGGATTTTTGGAACATGATTTCCGAACCAAGTTTTTCAAATTATAGGAAGTGTATTTTGGAACATGTTAAAGTCTCCATCCTCTTATGACTTTACCTAATTTTATAATATTTTAAAGATTAAATTATATATTTCATCTTTATTTTCGTCTAGTTTTATTAATTTAGTCTTAATATTATTTTTCTGTCAATTTTGTTTAATTTGATATTTTTTTTTCTAATTTCGTCTAAATAATTAACAGTAATGAACAGTGACATCACGTGTCACTTTGTGATTTTTTTTTTATTTTTTATTTTTTTTTTTGAAAAAATGTTCACATGTCAACCCAATCGTATGCCACATTTTAAAGTTAATGTTTAATATTGAATTTGTTCTCTATATTTATTATTTTTATTCAATTTAGTCCATTTTTTTTAAAATGGAGTAATTTTATCCTTCTCCAAATTGAGACCAAATTGAATTTTTATATAATTTTATAATGATGATTTTATTAAAATAAAAATTTTTATTAAATACTTTTATTTTAGGATTACAATTAGTTTAAAATTTTAGTGTTTCTTCGACTCTTATTCCTTTAATGTAAAATTATTATGGAAGCATAAACATAAAGATATGTTGAAACAATTTTGAGTAAAAGGTTAATTTCAGGATAATAAAGACATGTTGAAGTTAGATTTCACCACTTTGTCCTTCTCTTGTGTCACTTCCATCATTATTTATTAAGACAAAATCATTCATATCTTAGGAGTTCTCTTTAAATGTAACTCTAGGTCCATTCCTAACATCTAAAGCCTAGGATCATCAAACTTTAGTATGATTCCTTATTGACTGCTTGAATGAAACAAATGCATTAAGATCAAGACCCTATAACCAACTAAAGCCTTAAATTTATTCATAGCATCTAAACGTAGGACGAGAATCAGTTAGACCACAACTTGGCACTAGTTCCCACTCAATCCCAAGCTAGGAAAATAAGATAAGTGATCAGTTCATCTAATAACAAACATATATTAAAATCATACTTTGATATATATATATTGATATATATATATATATATATATATATATATATATATATATATATATATATATATATATATATATAACAATACCAATACAAGAGTGTTCCAAAGGGTTACATCTTTGCTTCAACACATAGAAAGATTTAGTTCCTCATGATAAATATAAACAATACAATATAATGAAGAACGATACTCTCTTATCTTTTCTATTAATGTTCACTAAGCATATAGGTAAGTGTTCACAAAAATCTCTCAAAGAGTCTCTCTAAAGAACCCCTCAAAAAGTTTGTCTAAACAAGGGTGCAAATCTATTTTTATAAGCTGTTCAGGGTAGTGATCAACAGTGCACTAATGACTCAAATTGTAGAGGTTTCCTTCCTAATTAGGTTTCCTTTATGGTTTAGGCCTCATGCTCTGCTACAACTCCTGAGATAACATTCTAAAGAAGGAGTCTTCATGGCTTAGCCTCAGATTCAATGCTTCCTAATTAGGTTTCCTTTGTGGTTCAAGCCTCATGCTCTGCTACAACTCCTGAGATAACATCCTAAAGAAGGAGTCTTCATGGCTTAGCCTCAGACTCAATGCTTGAGGTTTCCCTTTGCAATGTGTTTGCTTTTGTGGCTCAAGTCTCACCTATGCTGCTTAGTTGCACCAATGTTAGTTTCTTCTTCTTATAAGATGAGCTTTGGGTGGGAAATTTCTCGCTCCTTTTACTGATGGATAAATCCGTCGGTAAATTTGTCGGTAAAAAAAATTTGAATAACCGACAAATTTTACCGACAGATTTTTCTTTCGATAAATAAAATTTGTATTACCGACGAATTTTTCTATCAGTAATTAAAATTTGAAAATTCGTCGATAATTCAAATTTACCGAATAAAACATATCTGTCGGTAAAACTTCGTCAGTAATTTCAATTTTTTTTTTGTAGAGAAAGTGACAAACAAAATCCAATGAAGTATAGAAATATTACTCTCCAGTAATAGCATAACAAATACAAGTTTCTCATATTTCTGAAACATGGTAGAAAATAAATAGAGAAAAATGAAATTCTCAAAGGCCAAAAACATGCAATTTGTTATGAATTAACATAGACAAAGTGAGAGAGTAGTTCACATAAGGGTCGACATCATCATCATCATCACTGCTTCAAACTAGGAGATCATTCTCCATTAATGACCTAGAAGAACTTGTTTACGTAGTTGAGAATCTTGGAACTCGGAGGTACGATATTATCAATAATATTAGCTTACATGTGGGATACATTGAAAAATTGGTTTGTTGATAATGTTTATGCCATTATGTAGGTGGTATGATGTGAAATTAAGAGCTTTTGAGGATGCATACCATTTGTCTTACGTAGACCTAAAGATATGTTATTTTTTGGTTCCATCTACATAACATTTTTGCTCAATTGAAATTTGGTGTGCACATGATAAATGGGAAACATTGGTGGACACAACAACAATCTCTCGTCAACAAAGGAAAGAAAAGCCAGTGCCTCAAATGCTCTTGGGCAGAGTGTTGGTCGTTGATGTTTTTTGGTCTTAACACCCAGCTAAGCTACATGGAAGGCATAAAGCTTGAAGCATCTCGATGTTTATTCCTTCAACCCAAAAACAAGAAGGTCCTTTGAGTCACAAAAGTGGACAACATCGAACAAGGAGACCATTCTTCGTGGCTAAGTTAGAAGCTTCTATACACACAGTTGATTTACTTAGAACTGAGAGGTATAATGCTATGAATAAATGGGAAACATTGGTGCACACAACAATAATCCCTCCTCAACAAAGGAAAGGAAAGCCAATGCTTCAGATGCTCTTGGACAGAGTGTTGGTCGTTGATGTATTTTGGTCTTACCACTCAGCCAAGCTGCATGGAAGGCATAAATCTTGAAGCATCTCGATGCTCATTCCTTGAACCTAAAAATATGAGGGTCCTTCAATTTACAAAAGTGGGCAACATCGAACCAAGAGACCGATTTTCATGGCTGAGGTAGAAGCTCTTGTACACATAATTAAGTTACTTGAAACTGGGAGGTATATCAATAAATGGGAAACATTGATGCACACAACAACAATCCCTCATCAACAAAGGAAAGGAAAGTCAGTGTCGCAGATGCTCTTGGACAGAGTGTTGGTCGTTGATGTTTTTTTGTCTTAACACCCAGCCAAGCTCCATGGAAGGCATAAAGCTTGAAGCATCTCGATACATATTCCTTCAACCCAAAAACAAAAGGGTCCTTCAAGTCACAAAAGTGGACAACTTTGAATCAGGAGACCATTCTTCGTGGCTAAGTTAGAAGCTTCTGTACATACAGTTGATTTACTTAGAACTGAGAGCTATAATACTATGAATAAATGGAAAACATTGGTGCACACAACAATAATCCCTCCTCAACAAAGGAAAGGAAAGTCAGTGCTTCAGATGCTCTTGGACAGAGGGTTGATCGTTGATGTTTTTTGGTCTCAACACCCAGCCAAGCTCCATGGAAGGAAAAAAGCTTAAAGCATATCGATGCTTATTCCTTGAACCAAAAAATAGGAGGATCCTTTGAGTCACAAAAAGGGGCAACATCGAACCAGGAGATCGATTTCGTGGCTGAGGTAGAAACTCTTGTACATATAATTGAGTTACTTGAAATTGAGAGATATATTGCTATCAATAAATGGGAAACATTGGTGCACACAACAATAATCCCTTGTCAACAAAGGAAAGTAAGCTAGTGCCTAAGATGCTATTGGATAGAGTGTTGGTCATTAATATTTTTTGGTCTTAACACCCAGCCAAGCTCCATGAAAGGCATAAACCTTGAAGCATGTCAATGTTTATTCCTTTAACCCAAAAACAAGAGGGTCTTTTGAGTCACAAAAGTGGACAACAATGAACCAAGAGACCATTCTTCGTGGCTAAGGTAGAAGCTCTTATACAGACAGTTGATTTACTTGGAACTAAGAGGTATAATGCTATCAATAAATGGGAAACATTGATGCACACAACAATTTCAACATTAAGGTTTTCTGGAACAGAGTGTTGGTCGTTGATGTTTTTTGGTCTTAACACTCAACAAAACTGCATGGAAGGGATGAAGCTTGAAGCATATCGATGCTTAATCCTTGAACCCAAAAATAGGAGGGTCCTTCAAGTCACAAAAGTGGGCAACATCGAACCAGGAGACCGATTTTTGTGACTGAGGTAGAAGCTCTTGTACACATAATTGAGTTACTTGAAATTGGGAGGTATATTGTTATAATTAAATGGGAAACATTTGTGCAGATAACAACAATCCCTCATCAACAAAGAAAAGGCAGTGTCTCAGATGTTCTTGGACAGAGTGTTGGTCATTGATGTTTTTCTGTCTTAACACTCAGGCAAACTACATGGAATGCATAAAGCTTGAAGCATCTCGATGCTTATTCCTTCAACACAAATACAAGAGGGTCCTTCGAGTCACAAAAGTGGACAATATCGAACCAGGAGACCATTTTTTGTAGCTAAGGTAGAAGCTTTTGTACACATAGTTGATTTACTTGGAATTGAGAGGTATAATGCTATCAATAAATGGAAAACATTGGTGCACACAACAAAAATCTCTCCTCAACAAAGGAAAGGAAAGGCAGTGCTTCAGATGCTCTTGGACAGAGTGTTAGTCGTTGATGCTTTTTTGTCTCAGCACCCAACCAAGCTACGTGGAAGACATAAATCTAGAAGCATCTCAATGCTTATTCCTTGAACCCAAAATTAAGAGGGCACTTCGAGTCACTAAAGTGGACGACATCGAACCAGGAGATCGATTTTCGTTGCTCAGATAGAAGCTCTTGTACACATAATTAAGTTATTTGGAACTTGGAGGTATAATGCTATCAATAAATGGGAAACATTGGTGCACACAACAACAGTCCTTCATCAATAAAAGAAAGGAAAGTCAGTGCCTTAGATGCTCTTGGACAGAGTGTTTGTCGTTGATGTTTTTTGGTCTTAACACCTATAGCCAAGCTGAATGGAAGGCATAAAGCTTGAATTTTACCGACGTATTTTTCTTTCCATAAATGAAATTTGTTTTACCGACGGATTTTTCTGTTAGTAATTAAAATTTGAAAATTCTTCGATAATTCAAATTTATCGACTAAAACATATCTGTCGGTAAAGTTTCGTCAATAATTTCATTTTTTTTAAGTGAAAGTGACAAACAAAATACAATGAAGTATAGAAATATTACTCTCAAGTAATAACATAGCAAATACAAGTTTCTCATGTTTCTGAAACATGGTAAAAAATAAATATAGACAAATGAAATTCTCAAAGGCCAAAAACATACAATTTGTTATGAATTAAAATAGACAAAGTGAGAGAGTAATTCACATAATACAAATGCTTCCTTCATATGAGGAAAAACCAATATTAATGATTATCCATTCAATATTAGAACCAATACACAGGATTCAATAATGGTTGTCTACATGCTCAACAACCCAAACAACTCTATGAATGTCTAATATCAATGTGTGTGTTGAAAAACCTAATTTTCTCATAACACATCTTAACAACAACAAAAAGAGAATATATGAAAGAGATACAGTAGGCACATTAGCAGAGCATAACAGTCAGGACATTTCTTAGGCTTCAACAAAGTTAGGTGAGGTTTCACTTACTCCAGGTGGAATGCAAGTGTATTTAGATCATTAAATAATTATAGAGAAGAAAGTTATTTTTATCAATTAACTAGACAATCTAGGTAGGATAGCATTTAGTACCCTTCAAATTTAAATAGCCCGAAACTGAAATACAATATTCTTGCCTGAAAATTTTGTGCAGCAAGAGGATCATTTGGATTTTTGTCTAGATTCACCTGCCTTGCCTTGCTTGCTCATCGGGTATTTAACAAAAGGTATAAATAACACAATCAAAACACTCGATTTTGTTTTAAGTTTTGGTAATAGAAGACAACCACTAAAGCAATATGAAGTTATATTCAGATTTTCAAAGTAAGATTATTGTTGGATATACAAGTATTTCAACTTCATCATATCTAAGTTTAGCTAGCATTAGTTATTTTCACCAATTAACTAGACAATCTAGGTAGGATGGCATTCACTGCCCTTCAAATACAATTATAGTCTAAATACATAAACTATGCACTTTAATAAAATATAAATATTGAGAATAACATGATTGGACTGATTGAATCCATTTTATGATTGTAATGCTACAACAATTTTGCTTAATTGCAATTTGATGTGCACATGATACACCATCAATGGCAACTCTAAGCAATCTGAGTCAGATCGCAACTCTACGTAGTCTGAGTTTGTACGACAACACCATGAAACCATATGTAGGAACAATCGTTCACGCAATTGAGAACTCTATATTGAAAGGTACGATACTAATAATAATATCAGTTTTCTCATAAATAAATACATTGCAAAACTGGCTTGCTCATTTTATTTATTAAAACAATTAGGGGCTTGCTCATAACAACCATTGTCAAAACAAAAAACATTTAGGTAAGACTAGACTATTAGTGTGTGTGTGTGTGTGTGTGTGATAACTAGTTAAAATATGTATGGTGACATTGAAAATCCTATAGTAACTAATGAGAGGTGATATGTGTACATAACAATACATATTTTAACACTCGTATATATTTCAAGAATGCATATTTTGATAAGGGTCCACATCATCATCATCATCACTGCTTCAAACTAGGAGATCATTCTCCATTAATGACCTAGAAGAACTTGTTTACATAGTTGAGAATCTTGGAACTCGGAGGTACGATATTATCAATTGTTTACATGTGGGATACATTGAAAAATTGGTTTGTTGATAATGTTTATGCCATTTGTAGGTAATATGATGTGAAATTAAAAACTTTTGAGGATGCATACCATTTGTCTTTCGTAGACCTAAAGATATGTTATTTTTTTGTTCCATCTACATAACATTTTTGCTCAATTGACATTTGGTGTGCACAGGATAAATGAGAAACATTGGTGGACACAACAATAATCCCTCATCAACAAAGAAAAGGAAAGTCAGTGCCTCAGATGCTCTTGGATAGAGTGTTGGTCGTTGATGTTTATTGGTCTTAACACCCAGCCAAGCTACATGGAAAGCATAAAGTTTGAAGCATCTCTATGTTTATTCCTTCAACCCAAAAACAAGAGGGTCCTTCGAGTCACAAAAGTGGACAACATCGAACCAGGAGACCAATTTTCGTGGTTGAGGTAAAAGCTCTTGTACACATCATTGAGTTACTTGGAACTTGGAGGTATAATACTATCAATAAATGACAGAATATTAGTGCACACAGCTAGTATTCTAGATGCTCATGGACAAAGTCTTGGTCATTGATGATTTTTAGTCTCAGTACCCAGCTATGCTGCATGAAAGGCATCAAGCTTGAAGAATCTCGATTTTATTCCTTCAACCCCAAACGGTCCATCGAGTCACAAAAGTGAACAACATCGAACTAGGAGACCATTCTTCGTGGCTAAGGTAGAAGTTCTTGTACACACACTTGATTTTCTTGAAACTTAAAGGTATAATGCTATCAAAAAATGGAAAATATTGGTGCACACAATAATAATCCCTCCTCAACAAAGGAAAGGAAAGTCAGTGCTTCATATGCTCTTGGACAGAGTGTAGGTCGTTAATGTTTTTTGGTCTCGCACCTAGCCAATCTACATGGAAGACATAAAGCTTGAAGTATCTCAATACTTATTCCTTGAAGCCAATAATAGTAAGGTCTTTCGAGTCACAAAAATGGGCAATATCAAACTAGAAGACCGATTTTTGTAACTGAAGTAAATGTTCTTGCATTACAAAAAAAATTGAAATTACCGACAGATATATTTTTGTCGATAAATTTGAATTTCCAAAGGATTCTCAAATTTTACTTACCGACGAAAAAATCTGTTAGTAACACATATTTCATTTATTGATGGGAAAATTCGTTGGTAAAATTCGTCTATAATTTAATTTTTTTTATCGACAAATTTACCGATGAATTTTTCCGTCGCTAAAAGAAACGAGAAATTTTCTGCCCAAATTTGAATTATGGACGAATTTTTGCATCGAAAAATGCGTCGATAATTCAAATTTTTTTACCGACAAATTTATCGACAGAAAAATCCATCGATAAAAGAAGCGAGAAATTTCCTGCCCAATTTTGAATTACTAACATATTTTTTTGTCGGTATTTTCATAAGTCAAAATCCATCGGTAAAATCTGTCGATAATTTAATTTTTTTATCGATGAATTTACCGATGAATTTTTCCATCGATAAAAGGAGCCGAAATTTTCCCATCCAAACCTCACCTTATAAGAAGATGAGAAGAAGAAGAAATGAAGAAAAAGAAGTAGAAGAAAAAGAAGAGAAGGAGAAGAAGGAGAAAGAGAAGAAAAGAAGAAAAAGAAGAAGCAAGAAAAGGTGGAGAAGAGGAAGAAGGAGAATAAGAAGAAAAAAGAGGAAGAAGAAGATAACTGCGGTGGTGGTGGCAACCACGGCGATGACGACAACCACAGAAAAAAACGAAAAAGGAAATTGAAAGATAGAGGAAGAAGAAAATGAATAGTGCAACAATTTTACCGACAAATTTTTTGGTAATTACCGACGAATTTTTCAGTCGATAATTACTGATGGATTTTACGACAGATTTTTTAGTTGGTAATTACCGATAAATTTTTCCGTCGGTATTTATCGTCAGAACATGATTTCCGTTGATAAAATTTTATCGACAAGCATTTCACTGACGAATTTTTTACCTTCGATAATCCGTTGGTAATGTTGATTTAGCGACGAATTTTGACTACCAACGAATTTTGACTGTCGATAATATCAGTTTTTCTTGTAATGTTTTTCACATAATTGAGTTACTTGAAACTTGGAGGTATAATGTTATCAATAAATGGAAAACATTGGTCCACACAACAACAATCCCTCCTCAACAAAAGAAAAGAAAGTTAGTGCTTCAGATGTCTCAGGATAGAGTATTGATTGTTGATGATTTTTTGTCTCAAAACCTAGCCAAGCTGCATGAAAGGCATAAAGCTTGAATCATCTCGATGCTTATTTCTTCAACCCAAAAACAAGAAGGTCCTTCGAGTCACAAAAGTTGTCAACATTGAACCTGGAGACCATTCTTCATAGCTAAGGTAGAAGCTCTTATACACAGAATTGATTTACTTGAAACTAAGAGGTGTAATGCTATTAATAAATGGGAAATATTGGTACACACAACAACAATTCCTCCTCAACAAAGGAAAGGAAAGTTAGTGCTTTAAATGGTCTTGAACAGAGTGTTGGTCGTTGATGTTTTTTTGTCTCAGCACCCATGTGGAAGGCATAAAGCTTGAAGCATTTCGATGCTTATTCCTGCAACCCAAAAATAAGAGGGTCCTTTGAGTCACAAAAGTGGATAGCATCGAATCAAGAGACCATTTTTTGTGGTTGAGGTAGAAGCTCTTGTACACGTAATTAAGTTACTTGGAATTGGAAGATATAATGTTATCAATAAATGGGAAACATTGGTACACAAAACAACAATCTCTCCTCAACAAAGGAAAGGAAAGTCGGTGTTTTAGATACTCTTGGACAGAACGTTGGTTGTTGATGGATTTTGGTCTCATCACCCACTCAAACTGTATGGAAGGCATAAAGCTTGAAGCATCTCGATGCTTATTTCTTCAACCTAAAAACAAGAAGGTCCTTCGAGTCACAAAAATGGGTAGCATCGAATTAGGAGACCATTCTTCGTGGATAAGGTAGAAACTCTTGTACACAAAATTAAGTTACTTGAAACTGGGAGGTATAATGTTATCAATAAATTAAAAATATTGGTGCACACAACAACAATGCCTCCTCAACAAAGGAAAAGAAAGCTAGTGCCTCAGATGCTCTTGGATAGAGTGTTGGTCGTTAATGTTTTTTAGTCTCAGAACTTAACCAAACATGGAAGGCATAAATCTTGAAGCATCTTGATGCTTGTTCCTTCAACCCAAAAATTAAAGGGTCATTCAAGTAACAAAAATGGGCAACATCGATCCAGGAGACCAATTTTTGTGGTTGAGGTAGAAGCTCTTGTACACGAAATTGAGTTACTTGGAATTAGGAGGTATAATGCTATCAATAAATGGGAAACATTGGTGCACACAACAACAATCCCTCCTTAACAAAGAAAAGGAAAGCTAGTGTTTTAGATACTCTTGGACAGAACGTTGGTCGTTGATGGTCTTTGGTCTCAACACCCACTCAAGCTGTATGAAAGGCATAAAGCTTGAAGCATCTCGATGCTTATTCCTTCAACTCAAAAATAAGAGGGTTCTTCGAGTCACAAAAGTGGGCAACATCGAACTAGGAGATCATTCTTCGTGGCTAAGGTAGAAACTCTAGTACACACAGTTGAGTTATTTGGAATTGGGAGGTATAATGATATAAATAAATTGGAAACATTGGTGCACACAACAATAATGCCTCTTCAACAAAGGAAAAGAAAGCTAGTGCCTCAGATGCTCTTGGATAAAGTGTTGGTCGTTAATGTTTTTTGGTCTCAGTACCCAACCAAACTACATGGAAGGCATAAAGCTTGAAGCATCTCAATGCTTATTCCTTCAACCTAAAAATGAGAGGGTCCTTCGAGTCATAAAAGTGGGCAACATCGAACCAAGAGACCATTTTTCGTGGCTGAGATAGAAGCTCTTGTACACACAATTGAGTTACTTGGATCTTGGAGGTATAATGCTATCAATAAATGGGAAACATTGGCGCACACAACAACAATCCCTCCTCAACAAAGGAAAGGAAAGCCAATACCATAGATGCTCTTGGACAGAGTGTTAGTTGTTGATGTTTTTTGGTCTCAACACTCAGCCAAGTTGCGTGGAAGGCATAAAGCTTGAAGCATCTCAATTCTTATTCCTTCAACCCAAAAACAAGAAGGTCTTTCGAGTCAAAAAAATGGGCAACATCGAACCAGGAGACCATTCTTCGTGGTTGAGGTAGAAGCTCTTATACACACAGTTGAGTTACTTGGAACTAGGAGGTATAATGCTATCAATAATATAACCTTACCTGTATGTGAATACATTACAAAGCTGACTTTTTGATAATGTTGATACCATCATGCAAGTGGTGTGAGGTTAAGCTACGAGGAAGTAAACTATTATCTTCAATCGTGATCATAATCGTAGTTCATAGTTAAGTATAAATACATAGCAATTTCTAAGACAAATACTTCATTATCATTATCAACAACATTTTACGTGGACAAGGAACTATTTTATCATCTTTCTTTAAAATTATTAGGTGTTGGGTAAACACAAAGTCTTCCTCTCACTATTGAGCTACCTCACTTGCAAAGCGGACATTGTCTATAAATGTGGTTATAAATGATGTTGAATCTGATGAGATATAATATTTTCTAGATACATGCAGAAACATATTCATAAAATACAGTGAATATGATGGGATCATAATACAGATAAAGGTTAGAACATGTTGATGGCCAATCAAGTAATTGTCCAAAGTTCTCCCTAATTGATAAGAACTACATTTTATCACATTCAAGTAACTTTATATATAAAGGTATGGGTCTGACAATCAAGTTAAGACTTCATTAATTCTCGAGAAAGTAAAATATTATTTTAAGTCGTCATCATAATCGCAGTTAGTATTCAAGATTATTTTGCATGGTTAATTATAAATACAAAGCAATTTCTAATACAAATACTTCACTATCATTATTCAGAATTATTTTGTTATGACCTTTATTTGTATCATGATCTCATCATATTCACTGAATCTTTATATCTCACCGGATTCAACATCATTTATAACTACTTCTATAGATGATGCATGCGTTGTAGGTGAGGTAGCTCAAGAGTGAAAGGAAGACTTTGTGTTTATCCTACACCTAATAGTTTTGAGGAAAGATGATAAAATAGTTCTTTGTCCACGTAAAATATTGTTGATAATGATAGTGAAGTACTTGTCATAAAAATTGTTTTATATTTATAATTAACTATGAACTGCAATTATGATCACAACTGAAGATAATAGTTTACTTTCTTGAGGATTAAATGAAGTTTTAACTTGATCTTCTTAACATTTGATTCTTAACCTATGAAAATGCACAAGGATATTTATTAAAATTGAGATTTTTGCTTATTTGGTTCAAACTTAAATAGACTAATATATGAAAGTTAGATGGAGGTGTTATTATGTTTGATACATGTATTGACGACATGAAGGTTATCTGATACTATTTGTTAAGCAGTGGTTTAATGCTGTAATGATTTATGATATAGACATTAAAATAAACATTTTTTCATTTGGATACTTTTTGATTTGGATACTTTTTGATAGCATATATTTTATGTGCTAACTTGGAGTGCTTTAAACTTATGAACATCGTGTTATGTAATCAAACTTTTTTTATTAATAGAACCTTTAGTTATCAGGGCTATTGTGAGTTTGGGTGGACTTTGGGTTGATCATCAATCTTATATCTCATAGACAAAGAATTTTCAACTACCAACACAATATATAAGCCCATATGTATTGGTGTACATAACAAAAACTGTCAAGGGTTCTATAATTGCAAAATCTCATCCAAAATCCCCTAGTTCAATGACACTACAAAAAAAATTGAAATTACCGACAAAATTTTACCGACGGATATATTTTTGTCGATAAATTTGAATTACCGATAAATTTTACCGACGAATTCTTAAATTTTAATTTTCGACAAAAAAATTCGTCGATAATTCAAATTTTTTTACCGAAAAATTTACCGACGAATTTTTTCGTCGGTAAAAGAAGCGGGAAATTTCTCACCCAAATTTGAATTACCAACGAATTTACCTACGAAAAAATCCGTTGGTAAAAGAAGCAAAAAATTTCTCGTCCAAATTTGAATTACCGACGAATTTTTTCGTCGGTAAAAGAAGCGGAAAAATCTCACCTTATAAGAAGAAGAAGAAGAAGAAGAAGAAGAAGAAGAAGAAGAAGAACAAAAAATGACCACGAACAAAAAATGAAAAAAAAAATTAAAAAAGGGAGGAGGAAGAAGATGAACAGTGCAACAAATTTACCGACGGATTTGTTGGTAATTACCGACGAATTTTTTGGTCGATAATTATCAACGGATTTTTCGATCGATAATTATCGACGGATTTTTTCATCGGTAATTATCGGCAGATTTACCAACGAATTTTTTCGTCGATAATTATCGTCATATTTACCGACGAATTTTTTTGTCGATAATTACCGATGGAATATGATTTCTGTCGGTAAAATTTTATCGACAAACATTTTACTGATGGATTTTTTACCATCGATAATCCGTCGATAATATTGATTTAGTGATGGATTTTGACCGTTACCGACGAATTTTTGCCGTCGGTAATATCGATTTTTCTTGTAGTGTGAAGTCGAACAACTTCAAGTCTACACATAGAAATAAGAGTTTAACTAACACAATATCTAAACTCGTGACTAATACATAAAAAGATATCATAATTATGAATAAGGTAATCAATTGGAAGATTATGATGTTATAGATTGTTTATTATATCATAATGTATCATTGCTTCTAGTTTATTTATTTATTTTTTAATGTGTTGTTGCTTTAAATTGTTTATTTATTTATCATGATATTTATTTTCTTTGGCAGATAAATATGCTAGTAGAGCTCTGCTAAACTTCAATGCCAAGAAAATGGTTAATCCTACCCAAATCAGTCATAGAAAATTGCAACATCATAAAATGTTTAAACTTATCACATATAATTCTATCATTAACAGTGAATATTAAGTCATCCACATAAAGATTGGCCATTAGGATTTTACTACCATGTGTTTAGTCAACAATGTGTGTTCATTAGAACACTTTTCAAACTGCTCTTGTGCAAAGTGGGCTTCAATCTTATTATATCAGGCCCATGGTGCTTACTTAAGGCCATATAATGTCTTCTTTAGCAATTAAACCTTCTCTTCTTCTTCCTTTTTCACAAAGTCCTCTGGTTGTTGGACATATATAGATCTTTCTTAAGCTCCCCATGTAGAAAGACATTCTTCATATCCAGTTGAAACACTTCCTAGTTGTATTGAGCGATTGTGGCCAATATTACTCGAATCGTGTCAAGTTGAGCCACTGGCGCAAAAACTTCAGTAATCCCATGCCATTGTGCATATCCTTTAGCTACAAGTCTTGCTTTGTATTTCTCCACTTGTCCCTTTGCATCAAGTTTTGTCTTAAACACCCATTTAACTCCAATTGGTGTGACTCCATGCGGTAACATAGTAATTTCCCATGTGTAATTCCTTTCTGTTGCCTTTATTTCACTTGACATTGCCTTTGTCCAATGTTTACTCATCACAACTTCTTTAAAGGTGACTATACCACTATTTGCCATCATTAGCATTACATTTGAGCAATCTTCTTCAGAAAGGCCAAATAGTTTTCTAACCATCTTGGTGGTTTCCATGCTCGTGCACCCCTCCTTGGATAAATATCAATGGAATGTCCTTTGCATTGGCCTTTGTCTTATCCTCCCCTCCATTCCTATCAGGTATTTTTTCATCAACTAGAGCAATTTCTCTGGTCGTATCACCTACATTGTCATTGTGTAGTTCTTGTTGTTGTGTCTTTGATTCCAATTGACTCCAATTCCAATTTTCATATTACTCAAACACCATATCTCTACTAATAATGATTGATTTGAAAATTGGATCATACAATTTCAAAGCCTTTGATTTGTCATTGATGCCTAGGAAAATGAAGCTTTGCTTTTGTCATATAGTTTAGTCTTCTTATAATCTAGTACATGTGCATATGCTAGGACCCCAAATTTTTTTAAGAAACTCCACCACACGTTTCTCACCACTCCAAGCCTTCACTAGAGTATTGCTTTCTACTGCTGGAGTTGGACTTCAATTTTGAATATGCACACACCACTTCACAGCATCTTGCCAAAACATTTTGAGAACATGTTTACCATGTAATACGCTCGAACAATATTCATAATAGTTTTGTTCTTTCTCTCAGCCACACCATTTTATTGTGGAATATATGAGGTGGTCAGTTGTATATGTATTCCTTCTGATTGACAAAAATCATCAAATTCCTTTGACAAAAATTCTCTTCCTTTATTTGTTCTTAAATAGGATAGGCATGTACATATCTCCTTCTCAACGCGAGCTTTAAAAATTTTAAACATATTAAGTTCTTTTTGATTTTTCACATAAAAAATACACTCAGGTCTTACGAGTAAAATCATCAATGAAACTCAAAAAGTATCTCTTACCATTGTGTGAGGCTAGCTGGATAAGACCACCAATGTTTGAATGAACCAACTGAAGTTGTCTAGATGCTCTCCATGTGCTTTTTTTGGCAAAGCAATTTCTAGTTTGTTTTTCGGTTAGACACATGACATGTTTTCACGGGAAACTTCAATTTTGGTAGTCCAACAACCATCTCTTTAGAGGCCAACATATTCAATGCTTTGTATTTGAGATGTCCAAACCTGCAATGCCATAAGTAAACTTCCTTTTCTGAGATTGTTTTTGTTTGCAAGCACACTAGTTGTTTTGATTCTTAGGAGGTTGTCATATGGAACATCTTGTTTCCACTCATGTTAGTTTGAATAATCAATCCTCTTGTCCAGTGAAATACTTTTCATGTACCGTTTACAATCAGAATGGTCAAACCCTTATCTTGTAATTGTCCTATGCTAAGTAAATTATTCTTAAGCTTTGAAATATAGTATACGTCAATCAAGACCTGAGAAATGATACTAATTTACATTTTGATACTTCCTTTAGCTACCATTTTCATGTGAATATATTTCCAAGGTTCACAATTCTTCTAAGCTCTTCCTCCAAACTCAAAAACCACAATTTATTTGCCAGTCATGTGGTTACTGCAACAAGGATCTAAATATCATTTATCTTCCACATGCATTAATGAAATCCTACATAGTTTGCCTTCTTGTCCCAATTTGGGCACTCATACTTGAAGTGCCCTAATTTATGACACTTGAAACACTTAATAGTAGATTGTCTACCTCCTCTCCTTTTGCCAAAGTTCCCTCTGAATGCACCACGACCTCTTCCTCTTTGAGGGTGATCTTCATGATTGTTTATGCTAGAAACTTCTTCATGTGTTGTTGTCAACACCTGCTCCTCTTTGTGTATTCCCTACATTCATTGCTCATGCAAAATGAAGACTCCCATACAATTCATCAATAAACAAGATGTTGATATCATTTGATTCTTCTATAGCACATACTACATAATTGAACTTTAGAGCCAACGGGCATAGGATTTTATTCACCACGATGCTTTGCTCCATTATCTCTCCATTTGATCTCATTTTATTCACCACATTCTTACCAAGAAAGCTATCTACCTTTTCTCCATCTTTCATAATGAGTAATTCAAATTCTCTTCATAGTGCCTAGAGTTGTGCACGTTTGAACCTTGTAGAGACCTGATATTTTTGTTTCATAGAGGTCCAAATTGCTTTGGATATGCCTTTTTCATGTATAGTCTCTAGAATTTCTCTATCGATAGATTGAAAGAAGAAATTCTTAACTCTCAAATCTTTAAGTTTAGCCTCCTCAATAGTTTCTTTTGGGCCTCACCACCAGGACTTGTACTAAGTACAAGTGTGGGTATACCATCCTCCACCAAACTCCAAAGCTCCTTATTTCGAAGGAAATTTTCTATTGTCATTGACAAAAAATCGTAATGCCAATCAAACTTAGGGATGGAAGGTTGTACGAATTCAGGGATTATCATCTTGAGTTACTCACGAGAAAATTCCTCTCACTAAAAAACTGATGACACACTTCTCTTACTAGATTACTAGGCCCCTTGCGGATCCCTAATACCAACTGTAAAAATTAGGTGTATAGAGATTCTAGAACGTAAAAGAAGAATTAAAAATGTTTACTCATATTCGTTAGGAAAGAATATGTGGCTACATAAAGCCATAACAACATACTAAAAACTAAAAAAAATATCTCATTTACATGCTTAGATATGATATCTAAAATCATGAAACTAGTTGACTAATTCTCCCTAAATAATAGGATAAAAAACAAAACAAAATAAATGAAAATAAAACAATATAAGATTATGTTTTACCTATTTTTTTTTTCGTAATAAATATAATTTGTCTATCTTAAGTAAAGTGTAGTTTTTATTTATTATGAGTATGGTCTAATCCCATGTTTTATTTTCATTTTCTTTATTAATTTTAATAAAATTAAATGTGATGATACAAAATTAAATAATTAATAAACTTTGAAATATTAATATAATTGAAATGTAAAAAGTTATAATGATGTTAAAAATCGTTTATTTTTATTTAGTGCGATTATAATACATTTGTTTAAAAAAAAGTTCTAAAAAAATCTGCGATCGATAAAAAATTGTTATTTAATTAAATTCGAATTTTTTTATTGATTGATTAATAAGGTCTAAACCGGATGAGTTGATAAACTTATAGATCTGTACTTTATAAAATTATATTTTAAAAAATTTAAAGTAATTATAATTTTTTAATATATATATATATATATATATATATTAAACTATTATATTTAATATTTAAAAGTAAATTTAGTAATATAACTTAAATTATAAAAATATGTATTAAAGATATTTATTTTGGTATTTATTTTGTCAAATATTCTTTATCTCAATTTGGTCCTTGTTTTTTTTAAATGATCCAATCTAATCATTGCTGTTAGTTTGACCAAACGACGTTAAAGTCAACACCAAATGTCAATTTGTGGTTTTTTTATTTTTTTTTACACATGCATTTCACTCATTGGTGAACTACTCAAGGACATAGGAGAGCCACCACTCCCCAAAATTTTTTGAAAATTATTTTTTTTATATATATATATATATTTTTTAAATTATAATTATATATTATTTATATTAAGTTTATGTTATGAAAAATTATAATAAAAGATAAAATAAAAAGTTTAATGGAGATATTAATTTATAAAAGACATTACAGTTTTTTGTTCTGGTTATAAGAACTTTTTAGCATGTAAATTATCAAGAAGTGTGTGAGAAAAAATAAATACAAAGAGATAAATAGAGGTTAGGGAATACATAGATTGAGATTGAAGTATAATTCTCAGATGATCTCTCACATATCAAGGTTAGTATCTTATTATGATTTATATATGTTAAATTTATTATTCTTTTTAGAATGTTTCTTCCAGATTAAGTATATTCCAAATTAGTATAAACCCTAATTATGATTTTATGATTTTTTTTATGAAATTTGTATGAACCTTAATTATAATTTTTCCCAAAATTATTATAACCCTTAATTATGAAATTTAAGGATTTTATGTTTTTTGCTACCTATAGTCAATTTTTTAAAAGTTTTAAATTTATACAGTGTTGCTTAAATAATTAAAGTTGTATGAGTTTTGTTATGTTTTGCATTATGATAATTGTAAATTGTGAATATAAATTTTATCTTTCTTTTAAACAGGTAGGAGGTGATAAATTTATATTAGAAAGATTATGATAAAAAGTAAAAGAATTGATTCTTTTTTGGAGAGAGAAAGGTTTGTGATAAAGATGAAAAAAAATGCATGGACATTAACTAAACTTAAGAAATTTCATGAGCATCCAAAATTCAAGACAATGAAAAACAAATCTCTAAAGTTCCTAGAGTTACATATAATGAATTTAAAAATTTATTAAAACGCGATCCGAGAAAAACATCCTTAAATTTGACAATACACAACAAATCAAATTGATGAGGTACGAATGACTTATCAAAATGGTATTCATGGTTTGGTATCATGATATTAATCACGAATGATAGTGATATTTTTTTGAATTCTACTATAATGTGTACTTGTTTTAAGTAGAGGAAATGAAAAAAAAAATAAAAAGTTTTTTTTCTAATTAAAAAGAATTATATGCAACATTTAATTTGGCGTCCCTACATTTTTTGTCTAAGTTCCGCCACAGATTTTACTATTATGTCATGTGTTAACATGATTCAATTTAGTCCTATATATATGTTTTTAGTTTTATTTTAGTCCCAAATTTTGTAAAAGATAAAGAAATATTGTCCTCCTTAAATTGAAACTTAATATACTTCTTATTGTACAAATCTTATGATGATATTCTTACAAAAATTGACATTTTCATTTTTATTAAATATTTGTAAAAATATTTAATAAAAATGTTAATTTTAATAAAAATATTTTTATAAGATTTGTACAATCGAATCAATTAAGTCTTAATTTAAAGATAAATAATATTATTCTATTTTTTACAAAAATTAAAATTAAATTAAAATTAAAAATAAATATAGAAACCAAATTAAATAAGATGGTCATATGACACAAATATGAAGGGACATGTTTAAAAATAACCAAATCGGATTGTAATATTGAATTATTCTTACAAAGTCAAGAACTAAGAGACAAAAAATTAGAAAACCAATTTAAAATTACTCGACAAATAAACTTATCAAGACAAAAAAGTAATTTAACGGATAAAGAAAATAAAGAAAGAAAAGAAAAGTAAAAAGTAAAGAAACGTTGAGAAAAAAGCCAAAAGCTGAATGTGGGAACAATCATCACTGAGCGAAGAAGTTTGTTTGTGTAGTTCTTTCTTTCAGACGTGTGTGTGCGCGCGTTAGCGTTGTCATCACAATCCATCGATTAGTGTGGCAAATCCAAACGGCGTCGTCGTCGGCGGAAGATGTCTACGCAGCAGCAGCAAATGCAGAACAGTGGCGGCGGCGGCAGCGGCAGCATGGGTATCCCAGCGAGCGAGGTTTTCTGGACTCTCGCCGATAAAGCCGACAAAAAGTTCTCCAAAATCAGAGACATTCCTTTTTACCAGCGCAGCAGGTTCCATTCGTTACTACACTCGTTCGTTTGCTACTTTAAGTTCATCTTGAGATTGGTGTGTTTTGATCTAGGACTAGCTTTTGCGTGTTTTTTAGGTTTTAGGTCGAATGCTTTGTTTCTTGCTTTATTATTTATTTGTTTGTAACGGGGAGGTTTTCGGTTTTAAATTTTGCGGTTCTGTCACAATTCTTGAAATTGAGAGAAATTGCCGGCAAATGTTGCCGGTGCAGTTAAATTGGGCCTAGAAAACCTTATTTGGTGGTGTGCCTGAAATTGTGGTTGCGTCTGTTTCTCGAAAACCTTTCACGCATAGAAACAAGAGAAGGAAAGAATTGGGTTAAGTTAATGTGATGAGGAGGAGTTATTTGGTTATTTACTTAAGAAACGAGCCTTGAAGCTAAGGTATTTGAGTAGGACCTGTCGTGCATGCCTTCTTCCGCAGTGGGGAGTAAGGATTTCATTATGATGTTGAGTTCGTTGGGAGTTGACCTTGATATTTGGTATGTTTTAATTTAGGGCTAATTGTTTCATTTTATTTTATTGTTTATTTATTTGTCACATGTAAGGTTTTATATTGTGATTGTGGTTTATTTGTGATTTTTAACCTGGCGGGAAATTGCCTACAAATGTTGCTGATGCAGTTAGAGTGGCCCCAAAAACCTTGATCTTGCTGCCAAAGTCGCGGTTCTAAACTGTATTTTAAAACCGCGGTTGCAATGGGTCCAAAGTCCTTAAAGTTGTAGCCAAAATAACTTTTGCGGAGTGTCTTTTGAAATCTCAATCTGATAGAAACAAGAGAGAGAATGGATGAAAGAATTGGGTAAAGTTAGTGTGGTAAGGAGGTGTTATTTGATGATTTGTAAAGATCTTGGGAATTCCAGATTGACTAGAGATATGGTGAGTGCAAACGGTTGCAAGGTTTTGTAGGTTGAGTTAGACTTGAATCCACTTTATAAGAGAGGTGAACCTTGGGGCTAAGATATGTTAAGATTTATTGCGCACACTGTCTTGGAAGTATGGTTTTCATTGTGAGGATGAGTGATTGGGAGCGAACCTTGAGATTAGTATGTTTTAATTTGCAACACACTTTTGTGGGTGTGATTCTAGTTTTATGGGTGGATTGTTTCATTGTATTATTTGTTTATTTGTCACAAGTAAGGTTTTAAATTCTGGTTGTGGTTTCATTGTGATTCTTATTATTGTGTGAAATTTCCGGTAAATGTTGTTGATGCAGTTGCATTGTGTCCGAACAACCTCTGTGGTAAGGCTAAAATTGTGGTTGCAGACTGTTTTCTAAAACCTCACAACTGATGGGAAACAAGGGAAAGAGAGGGTGAAAGGAAAAATTAATAGTTATTTGATGATATTTTTGAGAGGTAGGCCTTGAAGCTAAGACAAACTAAAGACATTTGAGGATTTATCGTGCATGCTATATTGGAGAGTGAAGATTTCGTTTAGATCATGAGTTCATTGGGAGTTGACATTATCACTTTAATGGTGTGGTTTGTAAATGTAATTGAAAGTAATGTGATTTTTTCTGCACTATGGAATGAAAACCAGAAATAGGTTTTTATGTCGTGTCCCTAGATTGAGGAATAATATTCACAGGACTTAGATATAGTTTCATGAGCGCTTTTGGTGTTGTTCTTTGTTAGTATAGAGAGATAGAAACTATTTCTGCAGAGAATACATAGTAGCTCTGTATATAGAGCAATGTACAAAGTGATGAGATCTGATATAGATCTAACTGAATGACAGACAAGTAACTGACGGAATGACAGTTGGATCATTAAACAGTAACAGAATACAGTTCACTGATTGTATTAGAGATATGATTTGATTGCACTAAATACGTAGATATGATAGATTTAATAGGGAAATATCTTACAAAATATTTTCCATTATTAGATATTGATTTTGTTCATTATTATTGTATGATTGTATCTCTTCTTCAGTATAAATAAGAATACTCGTGTGTACCCAACACACAAAATTCATTGTATTCCTTTTTGGTTTCTCTCTTCTTAACATGGTGCTCGAGCAAGTACTAAAGCAGTACTATCCTCTGTCACCTGTTTTGTCACTAATCCTTTCTTCAAGAAGCAAAATTGTTTAATGAAATGTGTGGAAGTTCTATCCAATTATTGTTCATGAGCCCATTTGGAATTGAGCCTTAAACTTATTGTTTCCTGTACTGAAATTTTGAAAGCAATATTGAAATGTTGTTGACCTCCAAATGCTATATTTTTTGTGTGATTTGGACTCAGGTATGACTGTTGATACATTTATTTTTGACTGAATATGATACTTGTACATAGTTTTATAAGGAGTTCAGTGTACAAACACTTGTGGAAGAATTGGGTTGGGTTTCTCTTTTGTTCTGTATTACTTAACAGTTAGTCCTTACATTGGTGGTCAGAAATAAGAATTTCATGATTTTGGTTAATCAATTGGGAATTAACAATGATATGGTTTATAATTAACTTTTGGCTAATTAAAAATTTTGGTCTCCTTTAATTTCTGCTCGATGATTTTTGTTCCCCTAGTCCTTTTTTTATTATAATTTTGTTTCCGATATTTTAGAAAGCCAGCAATTTTGATATAATCCTTAATTCTGCATACATTTTATTTTTGTTTATTTTGATTCAATTGAACTCTAGTCCTAGCATATGCATTTAAGGTAATCAAGTAATTATTTATTTAATTAAAAATTAAGAAAATGAAATAAACCTATGTAAAACTGAAGATTGCATCAAAGTTGCAGATTTCTAATATACGGGAACTAAAATAAAACATATATATATATATATATATATATATA